>VTLG01005641.1_pt1 | contig 128879 bp, 168 predicted proteins | sample 4694571 | NCBI WGS metagenome assembly VTLG01 (sample SAMN12604809, study PRJNA352737) | marine metagenome | biome: ENVO:00000447; feature: ENVO:00000209|ENVO:00000569|ENVO:01000036; material: ENVO:00002151; isolation source: viral sequences binned using virsorter ... | reverse complement strand
GTAAATTTTTCTTCGAGGTCTTCCCCATCATGATCAAATTCATCACCAGACTTTACTTGTTTCATTGCAAAGGACTGTAATTTCAGCATTTGAGCGACAGTACCTTTATTAATGATCATTTCCATAGCTTTTTTATTCTTCGCATTAACCTTATCATAAACTTGCATAATACCAGAAGCAGAAAAAGAATCCATCTTTTGTTTACCATCCTTGAATTTGATAGTTTGCATTGCACCATCTGCAGCCTTACGCATCAAGTCCATATTATCTTCATTAAGATCGACATCTTCTTTGTACATATTCAGTTCGTATCTCTTGTTATCAAGATTTGCGACTTGAACTTGAATAGTACCCTTGTCACCTTTTAGTTGATATCTGTTTGTCTTACCAGCTGAAGGTTTCTTGGGGCCAGATGCAACCTTTTGATCAATCTCATTGGGATCAACAGTTATACCATACATTTTCTTTGCAGCTTTGTATGAGTGTTGCATTGCATCAGAAAAAGTTTTATGATAGATATCATACTTTGTTGCTTCATCAACCGTTGAGAGTGGGCCATCACCGTCTTCCTTCTTGGCCTGTTTGGTTGCAACAGCCATTTTGACTTCTTTCCAACGATCTCCATATCTGGATTTAAAATCTGCATCATCCATATCCTGAGCAATTTCTTCTCGACGTTTCTTCTCAGTATCAGTGAGATCACGTTCAAGAATCCTATACTCACGCATAATATTCATGAATTCCAGTACTTCTGCCATTGTTTGTCTATAATTGGTCATGGTTTTTCCTCAATTCTATTTATTGTTAATACGATCTATAAAATCTCTAAAAGTCATAGTTTCTTCTATTTCATACTCTGCTTTCAATTCTTTTGGAAATATTCCTTTATCAACTAATTTATTAATATATACTGCTAATTGTCTGGGTTTAATTTTTTTAGTCTGCAATGCAATATCAGCAATAGCAAGACCAGGCTTACCCCTATATTCTCTTTCTCTCATTTTTGCAGCATATGCTTTTGCCATTTTTTCATATCCTGTTGGATGTTTCATTTGAGATATCTTAGCGATAAGTTCACTATACCAAGACATTTCATCTAAATTATCTTCTCTCAAACGTGGTTCTCTACGATTTTTGGAGGGAGTTTCATTCTTTAGATTTTTAGGATCATTATTAAGTGGATTATTATCTCTATGTCCCACATCCATTCCAAGTTTGGTCTTATCACCCATAACTCTACGAGCTTTATTCCTACTAGACCGTCTTGCAATCTGTTCTGGACGACCTTGATAATTGTCATATTCCTTACGATAGTTTCTTTCAGCGAGTACGTATCCCTTTTTCTCAAATTTACCGACTTGATCCATAGGAACATTCATAGTAGTCATTTGTCCTGATTTTTTCATACGAACAAATTCATTACCTTTTTTATCTGTGAAAATTGGAGATTTACCAGCCGCTGTTCTGGATTTATCAAATTTCTGTAATTTTTGTAAAGGAGTCATTATTTCACCAAGTTCTATGTCATGCAACCATGCTTTATGTACCTTACCATCCTCGGTTACAAACGACAGATAATTTGTACCTTTACGGACTACTTCTCCCTCCATACCATTTACAATTACTGCTTCTCCCACATTCCAAATCTTTCCTGTAAGATATGCATCTCGCATAGATTCAAAATCAGACATGACACCCATATCACGTTCTTCACGAATACCCATATGTTTACGAACATCTCTATAAAGTTTTTCTCCATCTTTAAAACCAGAAGGAACACCTTGTAGAAAGGAATCCTTATCACCCCCTACAGCTGCACCTCTCATCTTGGAAGCAGACATTCCTTCTACACCTTCTGCATCAGGGTCACGTTCTCCAGCAGAAACAACATCTATATCATCAAACTTATAATAACCATGACGTTTACCCTCTACACCATTATATTTGTTAAGGATACCGTCAAATTCTTTTACACGATCAGAACCCACAACCATAGTAAGATTTTTATACCCTTGATCATACAATTCAACAGCAATTTCTATTGCAGTTTTTGCCTTTGAAGCCATAATACTCTTGCTATATTTCTTAAACATTTTTCTCATATAGGCAATTTTTAATGCTTGAGGGAGAGGGTCTTTCTTGGGATTTTGTGTGTGAGAAGGATATACACGAAAAGGATTAGAGCCCGAAACAGACGCTACTTTCTTAATAAGTTTCTCATGTCCAGTAGTTGGAGGATTGAAACGACCAAATGTAAATACAATAGTTTCGTTAGCTTCTATTAATTCTCTAAAAGTTTTCATCGATCCCATGCCTTTATAGCAGTAAAATTGTTAAACGAGAACTCCATACGGTCTACGAGTTTAACAGCACCACCACTCACTCTGTCAATAGCAACAAATCCTTCGGGATTTGTCACTTTAAATCCATTTTTAGTTCTAACAAACGTATCTGTCAACTGCTTAACACTATTTAGTTTTTTAATAATTAGCATCTTTGCCTCGACAAGCAAATTCTGAAATTCAATAATCGTTTTTAAATTGTTAGAATGTGACGCAACTGCTCTTACATATTCTTTCTGTGTATTCTCATATTTTTTCTTTCCAGCTGGACTTTTTGCTTTATCAATCTGTGTTTGAATATGTTGTTGTACCCACTGAGGATATCCTTTTGCATGAACATTCGGGTTCTTAATTGTTTCTCCAGCACGAACCTTGCTATTATTATAGGTTTTAAGAGAAGCACCAGCCAAATTACCTGTCATACTCTCCTGCAAGGCAAGAAATTTTTTGAGTTTTTCTGCATTAATTCTCTGAAATGTCTTCCCAACTCGTGATAGTACGCTAGTGATTTTTTCTGTTTCTGCAGCAGTAAATGTAGATTTACCAGAAGTATCCTTATATGTTGCATCATCCATCCATACACTAGACGTTTTTTTAAGACCCGAAATATTAACACCAAAAGATGCCTTCATTGATTGCAATTCTTTACCTGTATATGTGGTGTGCCAGACTATTCCTATCTTTGATGTTCTTATTTTTCTACCAAAATCACTATCTACAGGTACAGCATAGACTATGGTATTCGGTTGAAATGTAAAATACTTAACATCATCAATGGTTTCCGTTTCAACATCATCTGTAAACATAAGATCGCCTTGAAGAACACCTTTAATACCCAATTTAGAAAATTCTTTAAGTGCAATCTTAAATTTAGAATTAAGAGGGCCGGATAATCCAGCTTCATCTATTTCCTTTTCTGTCTTATACAGTAATGGTTTGACATTAAATACAGACTTTTTTGCAACAAAGAATTGATCATCAGATGGATCAACCCCTGCAAAAATAGCCGGAGCTCCGTCCCATTTCACAGTCATGTTTATTGAGGATCGACTTGCACCAGCAAGCATGTCTCTTAGAGAACGTAGGAAGTTGAGGGCAGCACGGCCACCATCTACACCATAGTTGATGATTTCATCTTCTAGATGTTCAAGATGCAGATTTTTTCCACCCTTATCTTCTACTATTAATTCTCTGAAGCTTATCATTGTACTAGTTTAATTCCTGGCGATGTTATATACAACGCTTTACCAGACCATCCACCTGATGCTCTGGTTCTAGCAGTAATCGGCACATCTACTTTATAGTTACCTATCTTATATTTTAATGTCATATTAAATGATTGTTGTCCCTCTGTATAATTGAATACAATATTAGACAAATTAGATGCTTTTTCATTAAAAAGAAATTCTTTCATATCTTCATCACTAGAGACATCTTTTAACGTAGAACCTGTTTCAGAACCAATTAATAATTTATATGGACAAGGAGTAGCATCTACATCATCGAATGTATAATATCCTACGGTTCTTAAAAAGTAAATCATATTTGATGATTTTTTCAACCAATTTCCTAACATGTTAATAAAATTATTTCTGAATGGATAATATAAATCCTTACCATAAAATTCCAATCTATCTTTTTGAAATTCTTTTGCTAGTAATGCAAATTTTCTCTTAGAAGAAGATTCAGAAGCTTTCTCTCTAGAAATATCAAACTTCTGCAATGCCTTAACGGCATTTTTTGCTTCAGGCGGTAATTCAGATGCAGCACCATTCCATGCATTATCCAGCATTTTTAATACTTCTCTAGATTCTTTACCACCACCAAGTTTTTCAAAGTATGCTTTAACATTAGTATTGATCTTAGGAGTAACATCTTTACCAGAAGCTATCTTATTTGAAAATCCTATGTAATTATCATCACTAACATGAATAATAGTATCACTGGGATTTTTTGCACTAATTCCAGATGGTTTCTTTTTTGGAGTCCAATATAGTCTTATCCAACTAGAAACTTCTTTCTTAATTGCGAGGGAATTTTGATATCCTATATTGATATCTCTAATCGCTGTTTCATCTTTATCTAGTAATGCAACAAGTTCTTCATAAGTTACTTGTTTATCGTCACCTGTATAAACGTCTGTTCCACCAGATAATCCGGCAACATCTTGCATAAATGTCTGTGCATCTGTAAATTTTGAGTGGGCAAGAAAATACATGGATAGAAATTCGTTAACATCAGAAGATGCCGTAGCAGACTTCCTCGTTTTCATACCATAATGGCCGCTAACTGATTTCTTAGTAATCTTAATATATTGTGGAAGTTCTATTTCAGAATTGCCTCTTTTTATTACAAGTTGAAATTCAAACTTTCCTTTATCGCTATGAATTAATTCTCCAGAACCAGATTCTACTGATTTGAATAAAAGTTCATCATATTCTTTTTCTGATAATTTATCAACAATAGTACTAACTAAATCATCGTCCAAAACATAGAACGGATTAAAAGTTCCTTTTTGTTGATAGAAAGGAGAGATCGTCAATTCTCTTAAATGTTTTTGAATCTTATCTACATGAGGTACATAAGTTTCATCTCTAGGCCTCAATTGTCTTATGTATCCTTGTAACGGCATCGCCATCTCCATTTATAAAGTGTTGACTCTATTTATTACTTTTAAACCTTAAATCCTCCAAAGTCACTTTCCTCGAAAACTGGTTCTGCAAACATCTCCTCGGGCAGTTGACCAGAATCAACAAGATCAGTTTGTTCTGACAATTTCACATCAAACAAACGCATCTTAGCACGATCTATCCCCAAAACGAATCTTTTGTTAATTGTGGGATCATTATATCGGTTTTTGAGCTGTTTAATTGCAATCTGATTAAGTTCATCAAGTTCTTCGTTAGAAATGAGTGCAAACATAAGATCAGCAGTAGCAGGAAGCCCAAAACTCTCTGATGTATCTTCCAAACCAACATCTGAAGAGACAAATCCCGACCTTGTGGTTTGGGTAGCAGACATAATCGGTAGATTTGATTCGACTGCCAATCCCCTAAGCTCTTCTGCAATCGCCTTAATATACATATAAGAGTTAACATTTGTTGCCCCTTTAAATCTACTGGATGCACATATATTCAAATAATCTATGAATATGATATCTGGTTTGAATGTTTTCTTAATTGCAAGCTCTTTAAGAAGTCCTCTGAAATGAGCAGAATGAGCAGCTGCAGTTGGATATTCTTTAACAATCAACGTACCAGAAGTAGATTTTATAATCTTTGCAATCTTGTCATCAAACATCTGTTTTGGTAAATCGTGTAAATCTTCCATACTGATGTTCATCAAATTTGCATCAATACGTTCTGCGATACGTTCCTCTGCCATCTCTAATGTAATGTAAAGTACATTCTTACCCTGAGATAAACAGTTTGCAGCTACATGGCACATAAACAAAGACTTACCAACACCAGTGCCAGCAAGTGCAATGTTCAGTGTCTTGGGGGGCAGTCCTCCCTTGGTGATCTTATTGAAGAACTCCAGATCAAACGGAATCTTCTTTTCTACTGTGTGGTAATAGTCATATCGGGAATCACTATCCAACAGGTAATCATGACCAACAGCATTATCGAAACCCACAGCAAGGGCATCTGTGAGAATGCTCGGTATTGCAGATACATCTCTATTCTTATCTTTTCCATCAATGATTTGTATACCTTCAACAATCGCATTATACACCGCCTTATCTTTACAAAATTGCTCGGTTGTATCCACTAACCAATCAAAATCTACGTCCGTAGATTCAAGTGTCTTTATGACTTCAACTACTTTCTTGTAGTCACTTTCATTCAAATCTTTTCTACTCTGTACCTCAATTTCTAATGAAGTCTGAGTTGGTATTTTCTTATACTTGTCTACAAATTTTGTAATCTCTTCAAAAATAGTTTTTTCAGTTCGATCAGAAAAATAATCTCCCTTCATATGAGGGAGAACTTTACGAGCAAACTCCTCGTTATAAACGAGTTGGCTTAATGCTGTTCGTTCAATTGTCTGTGACATATTGTAACATACCTTTGTTCAATTGGTCATCTAAAATATTCACTAAAATATCTCCAATGAGTTTATCAAAATCATCACCAAAATATCCTTCTGGTAATCCATTAGTGTCTACTATATCATATACAAATTTTAAAGGCAAGTCCCCTTTGTAATTTTCTTCGGGAGGTTCTGGAATTGTGACCTTACCATATTTGTAGATTACCCCTTCATATCGTCCACCAACAATACCAATACACTGCCAATTTTCTTTCTTGTCTGTAACAAAGGCGTAACGATCTTTAATATTAGACATAATGCAAATAACTCCCTATAATATATTTCGGTTTATCTACAGGTTTTCTTCCAGCATGTAGCCAAGGCCAAAATGGTGGAAAAAATAAAACAGAACCTTTTCTACAGGGAATAGCTATGTTCTCTCCGTAAGTTCTCATTAAAGTATGTCCTGCTTCATTATCATCAAGATATATAAACATCACCAAAAATCGTTTACAATTTTCAAGACTTGTGACATCTACGTGTTCTGGAAATTCATCCGTTGTGTCTGGTAGATACCGTTTAAATTTTGGTGGTTCAAATCCATATTTCTTTGGCCACTGTTGATTTTCATTTTCTAATATATCGTTTTTATATCTCTCAACATTTTCTGAAAGAACCTTAAACAAAGGATTTACATCTTCAGCAAAAGGTTGTTTACCTTCGGCATCATGACCCATCATATGAATAACTGTAAGTGTAGCACCATTTGCATTATCTTGAGTAAAATACATCTCAGGATGTGCTTCAAACTTATCTATAAGATGCGAACATGTATCTGCATCAAACACATCATCATATAAACGTACAAAATTATCCATCCTATTTATTTGATTGCTATTGCACCAACAAAAAGATGGTTCTGCCAGAATTGTTGTACAGTATTAAACCCTGCATTTTTACACATAATTTTTATCTCACCAAAGGTATTTGGTTTTAACATATGCCGAAGGGTACGTTCTTTAGTCATTATGTCATCATAGTCAAACTTGTTACGTTTGAAATCATAATAATTAAAAGTCATCATGTCCTGTATACGAGCATTTCTGCAATCAACCTTCTCTGCAAATATAAATGCCCCGCCGGGATTCAAGCCTTTGTAGATATTATCTATAATTTTTTGTCTGTCTTTTTTTGGCATAAACTGTAAAGTAAATATAGAAGTCACCAAAGAACAATCTTCAAATTCAAAATGACGTACATCATCCTTATAAAACGTAACAGATGCATCATATTTTTTCTCTATTTCTCTTTGTCGTTTATCCAGAGCCTCAAAAAATCCTTCAGCAATCTCTACTCCTTGCCAGTGAACATCCTTGGCAAAGTCGTTATTCATTTTGATCATACGTTCAGTCACTTTACCTGTAGAACAACCTATGTCAACAACATCACTTTCATTTTCTACAAAGTAACGTGAAAAGGTTACAACATCGTCCAACAGATCATTATAACCACGAATACTCCAATCAATATGTTCATCAAATCCTTCTTGCCTATGAGCAAAAGTAAAATCAGCCATTATATTTCTCCAATACATTTTCATATACAGATGATGCAATAGTTTTCATTAACAATGGTGGAACCATACGTCCACACCGTTCTGCTTTCTGATTCCATTTACCTGTTAGTTTAAAATCATCTGGTAAACTCATTATGCGTTTTAATTCGCCAAGAGTTAATTTTCTAGGTTCATTCCAATGAAATGCTCCAGCCGTTGTATCACCACTACCCATTGCAGTAATAGTTGGAGCTGGTTGATACTGCGACACTCTTTTAAGATTGAAATGATGTCCTTTAGGATGATAATCCATACCTGTTAGAACCTTCTTAGGATCATTTGGCATACGACTACCAGTATGTTTCCAATATGCAGTATTACTAAATTTATCCGTGAGATATTTTACTTCATCTTCATCATATTCAAGACCAACTAGAGCTTCTTTAAGAGTAATAACTTCTCTACTTTTTTGTGGAAAGATACTTTCTATATTCATAAAAGTAATTCCAATATCAGTTGTTACATCTTCTCTAACACCAATAAAGAACACCCTTGTTCTTGTTTGTGCAACTCCAAAATAACGGGAATCTAAAACCTTTGAGGAAACATCATATCCTATATTTCCAAATTGATTCGTAATTTTATTATAATATTCCTTAGCCTCACCTATAGTTAAACCTTTAACATTCTCTCCAATAATAACTTTCGGTTTAATTTCTTCTGCAATTCGTAAAAATTCAAAAAACAAATCTTCAATATTTTCTACCATTTTACCATCAGAATAATTTTTAGTCTGACCCCACCCATCAGAATGTTTACCTGTTACTTTTTTAATTGTAACATTACCGAACAAATCAACGTGTTCTTCTTCATGAACATTGTGAGATAATTTCCCTGCAACTGAAAATGCAGAACAGGGCGGTGAACCATCAAGTATATCTAGTTCGCCTACACTAACACCAGCAGCATCCATTAAGTCTTTACCTGTAAGTTCCTTAATATCATCTGGTAGTATTGGTGTAGTTGGATAATTTTCTTTATAGGTATTTCTTGCTTCCTCTACAAATTCATTTATGCATAATATTTTACCGCCCGCCAATCGATATCCAGTAGAAGAACCACCTCCACCAGCAAAGGTGGAGATGACTTTGAACTTCTCTTGATTAGACGCATCATGTACATCCTTCATGGTGTACGGTTTATACAAATCCATCTTCCTCCATTGGTTCACCGCCCTTCAAAGAATTAGGAGTTTTATCTTGAGCAACATGACGAAATTTTATGTTATATCCAAATCTCGCAATATCAATAGGATCAGTTGGATCACCTTCGTTGGCCACAACTCGTTTGTTTATAACTGCAATTGCATCAATTTTCTCTTTAAGTTTTGTTTTTGCACTCTCTATCTGTCTTGCTCTTTGATCATCCTTTTTATTCAAATTGATCTCAGGAACCCACATGGCAAAAATCATAGATTCTGCGTAATTAGGATATTTGAGTATCATCTCATCAATCTTATCCCATTGAGCTCTTGCCCTTGGATTCTTAGTAATAACACCAATACCATGAGCTTTATTTAAATTACCGCCATAGGGCAGATCACATCTCTTTGCGTATAAGACAATAGAATTTTCACCTGTGTCATCTGAGTGAAAGGTTTGTGCTGGAGTTTTTGAAGGGCGTCTGGCCATATAATCCTTGTAACACTGTTTCTTTGTGTCTTCGGTTTTATCTCTTAACCTTTCATAAATCCATTCTTTTACTACAGGATTCTCACCATCATCTTCATCTTCTGGTAAACAGTCCTTTTTAACCAATCGAATTGCAAGGTTGTAAATACTCTCTGCCGTATTCTTCTTACCACCACCACCAATATGTAGATTAGAATCACATCCTGCTTCATATAGAGCAAGTTCGTTTCCACTTATAACATCTACTAGACACTCTGGCCAACAAAGTCTAGTTATTTCTTGATGTCTTGTAAAACCTAAAATTAATTCATAATCAAAGTTGGGATCATCTTCAAGTTCTATTACAATAATAGGTTCTTTTTCACTGAGCCATTTATGAACTTCCAAAGAGAGTCCTACAATACTTGCGTTATCTTGGTCTACCTTCTGAGTCCTAACCTGTCTCTCTGTAGTGATCTTAATTCGAGCAGTTTTTACAATTGCACGTTCCTTATATTTTATTCTACCACTCTCTACCAGTTTCGTTAACTGTTGTTTTTTGTAAGCGACTTTCCATGGGCAAAGTTCTTCAGATTCTTTATAATTAAAATATCTAGGCATTGGAATACCTTTTTGCAGAATCATATCTAACACCATTTTATCTTCTTTTTCAAGATTACTTACCTTTTCTATTATATTATGATGCATTAAAAAAACTCCTCTAATGTACCAAAATCATGCACAACTTCATTAATCAGATTCCGTAAATCTTCAGTTGCATTATCAATAAACACATTCTGTGGCACTTCTGAAGACTTACCACGCCAACCAGTTGCAAGAGCAGAATGTGGTTTTTTCAACTTATGATATGTCTCAGCAAGCATATGGTAATACTTGCCGTCCCATGTTCTTAAAGAAAAGATGTCAGCAATCTTTTCCTGTGCAGGGGTAATGTCATATTTTCCACCCCTTCTCCTATACTTTTCCTCAATTCTTACATCTGTTCCGTAAGAATTTTTCATAAGATAGTCATAACCCTTTTGATTATAGGTCATTTGTTTAGCTTCTGGATATGCCTCATGAAGATGTTCCCAATCATTTCGTCTTGGTGATTGAACATAATATGTCTTTTGTACCATTAAAAAAAATCCTCCAATGTTCCTTGAACCCCATAACTGTTATCAATCATCCAATTGATTTTATCCGTAATAAACTTGAGAGGCTCTACGAAACTTTTCTCGAATTGTATATCATAGTCTATTAGCGGCTTAATGTCAAGTTCCTTTGGCATGAAAGTTATAAATGAAAAAGCTGTAGATTGATAGATATTCGGTTGACGTAAATGAAGGAACCTAATTTTATCGCCCTCTAAAATATCAGGGTAACGATTTCTAAGTTTGTGTTTCTTTATAAGATAATTATACAATATTGAGCCTTTGACATGAATCGGCGCACCTTTTTTAAACAAAGAAGCATCATCAGTATATTTTAATACACCATTACAACTTCTGGGATATGCAATATCTTCTGGAGAGAGCTCCATAAAATCTTCTCTGAAATCCTGTATAAAAGTATTCAGTTCCTTCTCATCGCCATTCATAATGATATCTAATGCTTCCTTAATCTTTGCTCGACAAGGTGCTGGAGTAGAAGACTTGACTGCTTCAATACCCATAATTTTTAAATGTGGTTTTTTGTATCGAACCCCTTCACTGTCATGAACATTTAAGATGTATCGTTTCTTCGCTGTCCATATGCCCTTATCAGCAATCACTTCACGGGACATATTCATTTTTTGTTCGTAGGCTCCAACCACTTCAGCAAGTTCTGAGTAACTTCTATTGATAAATGGTTCCAACTTCTCACTTGCAATCTTATCCAAGAAATTGACAATTTTTGTAGTTTCTGTTCCCTCTTTAAACAACTTGTTAACCAACGTATCAAAAGTGATGTACACCGAGTCCGTATCTGAAGCAATGACATAATCTTCTTTATCCGTTTCCAGAATTTTATTAAGATAGGCATTAAGAGCCTTTTCGATCCATCGAATAGATAACTGACCAGAAGCTGTAATTGCAGTAGCAACCAACAAATCGAAATAGCGAAACCAACTATTCCCAATAGCACCATACGCACTATTAAGGGATATCTTCTTTGCCATTTGAATGTTGTTATACTTTGATATATCCTTGAGGAGACTCTTGTCACCAGTATCCTCATATCTCTGCTGAGTCTCCAGAAGAAGTTTTTTATACGTAACACGATCATTATAAATTTTCTCCATCAATTCTGGTAGAAATCCTTTTTTATCTTTTCGAAAAAAAGCTCCATTCGGAGTCATGCAATATTTGGTTTCGTTTTTTACCTTACCTTCTAAAATTTTGTCAACTAAGCCATCTTCCTTTTCACTGGTCTGTATCAATGTTTCTGGTGAAATATTATACTGCATAATTAAATGAGGATAAAGAGAATTTAAATCAAATGACATAACCCACTTATGCATACCGACTTGTGGGTCTTTTACATATGCTCCTTCGAACTGTTCAACTTTTTCAGTTGATTTTTTCTGTGGTATAACAATATTCTTCTCTCGTAAATGATTATAAATGAGAACATCCCAATACCGAACAGAACCAAGAACATCAACAAAATTTACCTTGGCATCATAAGCCATCGTCAGACACAACTCAATCAGTTTCATCTTGTCTTCAAGTCGATCTACAAGTTCCACATCGTTGATATTATACTCAATGAATGACTGAAAATCTTTTGTATACCACTCTCTAAATGTGTCAAAAGGATTACCTGCCTTCTGTTCTCCCAATTCCACTTTAGCAATATGGTCTAATCGATATGACTCTTGTGCTGTATAAGTGAATTTACGGTACAGATCAAAATAATCCAGTGCAGAAATACCCTGTATATTGTACGTCTGATGTCGCCGACCCATTTGATAAACTTCTCTCTCTTGAACACTTTTCCAAGGAGAGAGTCTTTTTAACTCGCCTTCACCGAATAATTTCTTGATCCGATTACAAAGATAGGGAATATCAAAAAACTCTGTGTTCCAACCTGTAACAACATCTGGCTGATGTTTTTCCCAGAACACAAGAAATTCTTTGAGCAGATTTTCCTCACTCTCACACTCAATATAGGTTACATCCTCACGATCAGTCTTGAATTCACCGATACCCCACACAACGATCTTTTTATTTTGATGATTTTTTATTGTAATAGACAACATTTCTTCTTCGGCAAGAAATGCAGAAGGAAACCCATTTTCACACTGAACTTCAATATCAATAGTGACAATCAGAATTTGTTCTAAATTCCAATCAACCTTTCCCCTATAGGTATCAGAAAGATAGTTGTATGCATACTGTGTATTACCATACACAAGGTCTGGCTGTGATTTATGATCCTCCACCCACTGTTTTGCTTCCTTCATTGTATCAAAAGTTTGGGGAAGAACATGTTCTCCATTTAATGTTTTGTATCCTGTTTTCTGTTTAACAGGGCTATACAAAGTAGGAGAATATTTTATTCTGGTATTTTGGCGATGGCCATTTTTGACTTCACGGACAAGGAGATCGTTGCTCCATTGAAGGACATTTGTGTAGAAACTCATAAAATAACTATATCACCTTTGGAGTCATTTGTCAAGGACATATTTGGTTGTAACAATATATTTTCTTTGAGGGTTAACCATTACATTTAATTTTCTCATTGTCTTTCTGTTTAATAGAACAGCTGTATTAAAATCATCTCTATTATCTAAACCAAATGTAATTTTTCCATAAGAGGTTCCAGCAAATTCAAAATCAAGGTCTACCAAAGATCGTTTATCTTTACCACCACCAGTTATAGAGGTATAATCACCAACTAATTTAGTTGTTATTTTTTTACCACCATGAGTAAAAGTAATTTTCTTGTCATTAATTTCTATGTCCTCTGCATGTATAACAGAGTACCTAGCGTTACCTGTATCAAATTTTGCGACCAAATCCCCAAACGGCTTTATCGATACAATTTCTTCCCAACCGCATTGACTTGGCACAGCATATCTATTGTCTGGATTAGAATAAAAATCAATAACCATCTTAACGATATTTTTACCAGAGGCTTCTTCAATACCTTCAGAGCCTGGTGAATGATTTACTTCAAGGATATATGGAGGGTCTTTCTTTGGATTTTTTGAAGGAATGAAATCTACGGCAGTCCAAGAACCATCAATTGCCTTAGCTGCTAATAGAGATTGTTCTACCTCTAATTCTGTTAAGGAATATTCTTTAACCTTAGCTCCTTGGGAAACATTCGATCTAAAATCGCCCTCAACAACATCTCTCTTCATAGCTGCAAGAATTTTACCACCCAAAACAATAACTCGTATATCGCCATCGGTCTTTATATATTCTTGAATCAACAAATCTATTTCTTTATTCTGACTATGAAGCAATTGTATTAAAGATTCTAAGGAACGCTCAGATTCTACAAATAAAACACCAACACCCTTTGAACCCTCCAGAGTTTTCATTATAATAGGAAATTTGGTATCCAACTTTTCTAATGCATTTTCCCAACTCTCTTTATTAGGCACAAGCACCGTTTTAGGTTGTGTCAAACCATAATCTTGTAATCTAACATAGGTTCTATATTTGTCAGCTGATAATTCTACTGTCTCTCTACTGTTGACCATACAAACACCAATTTTTTCCAATTGTGATAGTAAATCTAAGTAGCTCTTTTTTAGTCGAACAGAACCACGCACAATTGCAACAGTGTTTTCAGAATTTATTTCAAAACCTTTATCGTCATCAGTATTATGTATTGTGTAAACATCATCAAAAGTAATAATTGCTCCCTCAACCTTTACAACATAAACTTCATGTCCTAACTTTTCTGCTTCATCTGTAATTCTTTGTGCAGTATGAAACATTTTTTGCTTCTCTGGCTCAGCTGAAATGACAAGAATACGATACTTGTCTTCCTTTGCCTCTGTAATAAATGATTTAAATTTTTCCACCATCTATTTTCTCTTTTCTAAATAATTATCTAATAATCCAACAATATTTTTCTTACCAACTGGGTTGGCAGAATGAACATCATAAGTAAAATTCTTAGGAATCCACCGACCCTTTTTATCCAAATCCCTTTCTACCATATTTTTAGTAATGTCAAATCCTGTTTTAGAGTTTGCACCTAAATCATGGTCAAAGGAAATGTATGAGGGACAACCATACCTATCAAAAATTTTCATAGTCTCTTTATAATCTCTAACTATATAATCAAACTTAATCTTTTTAGGATTTCGTTCATCATCAATAAACATTTTCTTATTTTTTACTTCTGTTATGAATGACTTAAATTTTTTTACCATGTTAGTCCTTCATCAAGTCCGTGACAGATTTGGAGCTCCAAAATTTACAAGACCAATATTTTGCTTTCCATTTGGGGCCAGGATTATCGCATCCATGTCTTGATCGAAAGGCCTTTCTACGTGCAGGGTCATCTCGTTTGATCTCCATATCAGGATCACCAAACTCAACTTTTACCACGTTTCCTTTATCATTCTTTACATAGACTTTATATTTTTTTGTATCGCCTCTTGTTGGGTTATTAAGTTCTTTACCACTTTTATCATCCTTTTCTGTAATCTCCCCCCAAGAATTTCTTTTAATAAAAGTTTTAAATTTTTCCATTAGGCCTCTTTCTTTTTACCAATGTTATATTTGGTTTCCAGTGTCCACTCATCTTTTTCACGATACGACAGCACCTTGATTTGACTCAATGGAGCTACATTTTCTGAATTACCAAGAACATCAACCAATCCCCATTCTTTTAATAAATTTGCAACTGTATTCCTACGAGCAATATCGTTTTCTGACAAATTGGTTTCTTTACCATCAAGAGCAAATAACTCTTTAAAATGTACAATATAATATCTGCCCTGTTTATGTAATATATGACAGGACTGATACAGTTTTCTTTCTTTTCTGGAAGCAACACCAATACGAGATAGAGTCTCTCGCACCTTTAGAAAATCGTCTGGTTCTTTCAGACTAATCTCCAACATCTGCTCCTGCGTCCAATTAATGTTTCCCATCTCTTCCACCTTTATTTAATCTTTCTTTTATGGCGGAAATCTGTTCATCATTAAGTATATCAAGAGCGGCCTTCGCCTTTTCGTTATTATATCCATAGTACTCTTTAACATACTCTAAGCTTTTTAATTTCTTCGCCTTCATCCAAGGAACATACCTTTTCCTTGGTCTTAAACTATTTATTAAAAAGTCAAATTGGAGTTTCTTATCAAGGTGATGTAATTGGTTAATTTCATTAACTAACAAAATACTATCTGGAAATGGGGCTATACATTTATTTACAATATATGGGGGATAACCTTTGACCCACTGCTCATCTTCTGAGTCCAAAAGAGGTTCTTTTGTTTGATTGATTGCCTTGAGATAGTCTTTTAGTTCATAAGTCATAGGCTTCTTCCATTGTCATCATTCTTGATCTGCCTATTTCTTCTGCATTTGCTCGTTCAATCAATAATAAATCTTCTTTTGTTTTTCCACTAGACATCAAAGTTATTGTAAAAGCTCTCGGACTTTGGCAAGTACAAAACAAGTCCACTAGACGTTCAGCTTCGGTGCCTATTATTTCACGTACTTGCTCTCTAGTGATATTTAAATTTGGTTGAAAATATTCTGTTCCATATACAGAATGATATAAACCAGCGTCCTGTATATACTCTTCAGCACCCCATTGTTTTAAAAGATCATGAGTACCTATTAGATGATGTAACAGAGTATCAGATCCATGAAGACATTCCTCACAGCCCAACCGTTTTAAAAAATCAATTTTTGTAATAGTCGAGTCGATCAACACCACCTGACTCCAAATTGCATTTAAAAACTATACAAGTTCTTAACTCATAACACTGTCTAGAAACTGGCTGTGCTTGATGCCACAAATCAGCGTCAAATACTATTAATCTATTTCCTACATATTCGACAAGGGTTCCGTCTACCACAGTTCCGCCACCCCACTCTCCTTGCCAATCACATCGTGGATAATAGATCATAGTAAAATCACCATCGTCCTGATGCAGATGAGGTTCTATGCCATGAGTATGAGCGTTCATATATATGCGAACAAAATCATCAAGAAGATATTTTTCCTTAAAATCATATTTTATTTTTGCAGTTTTCCATATTGGCAATACCCATTCATATCCATTATCGACAACTGCCTTCGGATTATGACCGCAAAGAATATGCCAATGTTTATTGACACCTCCTATTTTAGAAAAGTAATCAAAATTCCAAGAAAGGTCATTCATCTGTAACTGAACAAATTCTACAACATGTTCCTCTAGAACATTATCATAAACGTCAATCGTCATTTAAACCTAGCCCTTGCCATAATCTCTGTGAGACATGCTAACATATTGATTTCCTGATCTGCGACAAATGCTGCTTTATATTGATACTCGCCGAGTATAACCACAATATGAGGAATACCATCGCCTTCCACATTATCATACAAACTGTCATAAATCCTACGAAAAAGCCTAACAGGATCGTTGTCAAGATTGTTAACAACCCATTTACGGACATTTGTAAACTCCTTATGTTTCATTGATAGCATCAATTCTTTTATATTTACTTCTGCAATATCAACAAGGATTCCAGCATCAATTATACCAGAAACAGCATACCGTTGAAGTTCATTAAGTACTCGCCTCCAATCTGGAAAATGTTTGTTTATAACTTCAGCTACAACTCTCTTATCATATTTAATGTTCTGTTCTGCAAGAATATAAACAACTCTTTCAAAAAATTCAGCAGCAAGTGATTGTTTTTCTGAATTAGGAATCATAAATTCTACTACACTACAACGAGAATGTAGAGGTTCAATCAATCGATTTTTATAATTACATGTGAGAATGAATCCACAATTCTTGTGAAATTCTTCAATAAAACCACGTAGAGCTGGTTGTGTTGATTGTGGATTTAGATAGTCTGCTTCATCCAGAATAAGATACTTACGGCCACCATGCAAAGACACGGTAGACGCAAAGTTTTTTATCTTGGTTCGTAGAACATCTATACCAGATTCTTCTGAGCCATTAATCAACATATGAGTTGCTTTTAACTCATCTAACATAGCTTTTGCTATGGTTGTTTTACCAACACCAGATCCGCCTGATAAAATTAAATTTGGAACTTGTCCATCTTTAACAAATTCAGAAAAAGTGGTTTTTAGATTTTTAGGAAGTACACAAGACTTTACATCCTTGGGACGATATTCCTCTACCCACAAAAAAGTTTCCATAATATAAATTCCTAAACATCATATTTAGACTCTGGTTCCAGAGCAATAAAATAAGCAATATCAACATTAGTATTTTTCAAAAAACTAATGTTTGAAGAAGAAACCTCAACATCATATGTGCCGGGTAAAAGTCTTAAATTTTCCACTCTAAACCAAAATTTATAAGGAACATTTTTATCGGGATCTGCTGAATTTACATCAACCTTGGCAGCATAATCATTTGCAGTGGTATTTTTCTTATCAGTAACTTTAATTACTGCTGTACCCAAATCCATTCCTTCTAGAACCATATCTGGAGCTCCAATAACAGCTGCAGCCTTTTGAACATCTGATAACATATCACTTTCTAAAGTAAAAGTAATTTCACATTCCGGCATAGTAACTTCTTTTTGAGGAGTTGTTACCACTGATGGATCTGAATACCAATATTTAAGAGCCTTTGCTGTTGAGCCTTCTTCTGTCATGATGACAAAATCTTCTTTAAAATCCAAATCAGGTTTCTCAAAAAGTGATAATGCAGACAAAAATTCATTCAAATCATAAATTGCAATATCTCTAGGAAAAGTTTCCTCCACCGTTGCTTTTGCAATTATGTTTTTCATTGCCGACATAGTAGATATTTTACTGCCGGCTTTAATCACAAGGTTCTGGTTTATTGTAGAAAAATTCTTCAATACCGTCACCGTTCCATTACTAAGTTTCATTTTCACTTATTCTCCATATCATTTACGTGTAGTGCTATAATACCATAATGTAACACTTTTAGCAAGTCACTTCTGTCCTTACCATTCTTCTTTCCGTATCGTTGTGCATATTTTAATATGTTGCCTATACAAAAACCTTCGCCATGACCGCCATCTATAATGAACTCTGTAGCTTGATATTTGTTTTTGCTATAGTGTTCATCATATGTAGAGTCAATATACTCTTCAAGTTCCATGAGAGCAGCACCCTCATCATACCTGTATTCAATTTTTGCGATAGTGATCTCCTGTAATTTTTTGATTCGGAGTGACGTTAAGATTAGCAGAAAAAGTCCTACGCTCACCTTCACCAAAAAATGGCATAACACCATGACGTAACCAAGCAGGAAACATGATTAATGTTCCTACCTCTGGTTTAACATATTCCTCTGTAATCGGCCTGAGAATATTAATATCCCTCATACCATTTACACCCCAAACTAAATAAGTAAATCCATCAACTGCTCCAGAAGAATGATTTAATCCTTCAAATTCTTCAGAAGGATTTTGAAGTTGTTCAATTTGTGGGGGAACTTTAAGATATAGAATACAAGATAAGCCCATTTGTGTACGTGTACCATGATCATGTATTGGATTATAATCACCCTCGTAACTACGAATAGTCCACATAGATTGAATGTCAGTTTCACATTCAACATCACCAAGCGTGTATTTCATATATTCTTTACCAAGCCGCAAGAGAACACTAGAAAACTGCTCACCTACCTCATCACCCTCATGGGGAAATGTTATTTGTGCTGACCGTTCATTTTGTCGAATTTGGCCAACTAATCCACCACTATGGTCTTTACCGACACTTCCAAAAATTGGATCATCATCTTTAGCTGGAACAAGAGTATCATCGATATGTTTATTTAACTCATCGATAATATCTGAATTAAATTCAACCCTCATAACATTTACAGCAAGTTTTGGCCGGATACTAACTTTCATACCACTAGGATTACTACCGCCTGGTGCTTCCTCTGTAGGAGTTTGAAAACCAGACCTGTATGGATCTTTCTCTTCTTTTTCTGTAACAGTTACTTCTGATCTTATATCAGGGTCTTTTGGTTTTTTCTTAAAAATTTCTCTCTGTCGATTCTGAGCATTAATTGCTTGTTTACGAGTCAAGTCCTGTTTAAATTCCTCAACAACAGGTTTTTCATCTTTATTAATTGGATTTCCTTGGGCATCCACTTCTTGAGCTACAGAACCATCTCCCAATCCGCCTGGCGGTAAATCAAATATTCGAACCATCATATCTCCTCAAAAAAGTCAATAAAAACAACCACTTAGCCGTGATAGTAAAATTGGTATTTTTTATATAATAAAGGAATAGGGAGTTAAAGTCAACTCCCTTTTCCAAATTATCTAAGAAACTTATTTCACCGTGATAAGGCGAGGTTTCTTCTCTTCTGGAACAACACGTTCCAAATCAATTGTGAGCATTCCGTTTTCCAGAGATGCTCCATTAACAACAACATCATCAGCAACCGTAAATTTCCGATCAAATTTTCGATAAGAAATTCCACGATAAACTGTAGAGTCATCCTCAGCGTTCTCTTTCACTGAACGAACAGAAAGAGTGCCTTCGGTAACTTCCACCTCAATGTCCTTCTTACCAAAACCGGCAAGGGCCATCTCAATTGTATAATTGTAGTCACCTTCCTTTCGGATGTTGTATGGTGGAAACCCTGTAGACGTTGTGTTATTATCAACGTATCGGCTGAGATGATCGAAGATACGATCATATCCTACCGCATAGGGTGTTAATTTGTTGAAATTGTCGTTGAATAGACTCAGTGCATTGCTTGTAACCATTTTAAATCTCCTTTACTAAGCAAGATTGCGTTATGCATCCCATTATGGCGATGCGTTAAATGAAGGTTTTTTTTAAAAGAAAACCTCCAAAAACTTTATATCCACGTTCTAAACAGTGACTCTAAATCCTAACCTCACATCCACTTGCAAGTGGATAACCTCAGTTCCAGAAAGAACATGCGTATTTCTATTTATATGCTTATTATATAGGTTCCTCAACAAAAAGTCAAGGAACCTTTTAGATTTTTCTTAGAAGGCATCTCCTTCTTCTTTAAGAAGATCAAATTCTGATTCTTCTTCACCAGAAACATTAACACCAGCATCAATCTTAGTGTAGAGATCCATGAAGGAAGCTTTTGTATCATCATCAAAGCGAGCAACACAAAGTTCAAGGGACTTCATCTTATCACCAAAAATGGCGAAGGCCTTTACAATGTGGTCTAACCGACGAGTCGAGATAACTTCATCAACGCCACCATCATAGAAAGTTTTACGGATGACATCTGCCCAAGTGATCAGATTATCAGCAAAAGACTCATCAACCTTTTTATATTTGGTCATTGAACCCATTACGATCTTCTTTTCAGTAGCCGCAGTGGCATAGGGCTGTTCAAGAGTAATAGCAAACCGTTCTAGAAATGCTTCATTCAAGATGTTAGTTCCGATAAACCGACCATCTTCTGATCCTTTACCTTTAGTGTTGGCAGTAGCCATTACGTTGAAACCTTCTTTCGCAGTAATCCACTTATTGATCTTTTTAAGGAAAACACCTTTTCCTTCAAGAACAGGCTGAAGAGCAAGCAACTTGTTAGAACCCAAATCACACTCATCAAGGAGCAACGTGCAACCACGTTCCATTGCCTCAATTACAGGGCCAGGAACAAACTTGGTTTCACCATTAACTAACCGAAAACCACCGAGAAGGTCATCCTCATCAGTTTCGATAGTGATGTTAACCCGAATAAGTTCCTTATTCAATTTGGCATGAACCTGTTCAACCATCAAAGTTTTACCATTACCAGAAAGACCAGTAACGAAAATAGGATAGAACAAACCAGATTTTACGATCTTCTCAATCGTACCAAAATTGCCCCAAGCAACAAATCCCTCAAAGAGAGCAGGAACCAAGTTCTGTTTTTCCATATTGGTAGCAACCAAATTCACAGTAGAAACTTCCTCAGAAGCAACAGTAGTGGTAGTTGTCGCAACAGTATCACCACCTTCTGATGGCAATTTATATGCATTATAACCAACGGAACAAGCTTTACGGAACCATGTTGGATATGGAGTCCCTGCCTTAGCGGCAGCCTCTTTGGTCTGTGTTTTTGTCAAAACAGCACCAGCACCGAACATCTCAGTGGCGGTATCAACAAACAATTTTTTGCGAGGGGTTAAGTACATAATATAAAACTTTCCTTTTTCAATCTATAACCTATGCTATCACATAGAACAACTTTTGTCAATAGGGGTAATGTCGATTTTTAACCAACTGTGATATTTTTATCACGCCACCAACTTTACAAACTTATTTAACAACTGACGGCTCTCGATTTTACCCTTCATGGCTTTACCGAAAGCAGACTTGAGCTTTGCTTTTGTAGCTCCAACTAATTCATCACTCAAACCTTCGTTTTCAACAGCAAGAGCATTTCCGCCAGGCAGAACATAATACTCATCATATCCCAACTGAGTAATTGCGATGTATTTGTTCTTGTTAGCAAATTTGATCATATCCATGATATTATCTCGGCCACCAGAAGGCAAGAGATAGTAAAGAGTCCGTTTATCGATTCGACCAGAACGACCAGAACCAGCAATAAAGAAACCAATTACGTTCATATCATAAACTCGATTTTTAAGCATTTTGATAAGAGTATTAGTAGTATCAGTAGAGCTCGGAACTTCATAAGTCTTATTGGTTACAGGATCGGAAATAATAACTTTGTTAGCCCCGTTCCATGAACGCCATCCACCAAAAGCATTACTGTCAACTATTTCACGATGTTCTTTTGTTTCTGTATTAAATTTATAATCAAATACACCGTGCATACGATTTGAAGCACCATCAGTCAAGAAAATTGTATTAACTTTCTGAACACCAGTATCAGCCTTGAACTTAGGAACCAATTCCATCATTGCGATAATCGCATCATTCAAGGGAGTTCCACCCATGTTGAGATTTTTCGGAGGGCTATAAGGATATCCTACAGCATTCCAATCACGATATGAACCATACCGAGAAGCATACATCCAAAGAACATGCATCATTGACATTTCTTCAACTGTAGTCATGCTACTGGAAAAGAAATTTAAGAGTTTGAACTGATTTAATGCTAAATCACCAGCTTTAAATGTATTGCTAGGTTTTCCATAACCATCATCACGATCTGGACGATCATAAACATCAGAAAAAGCAAAAACTTCAAAAGGAATTTTTGTCCGGCGGCAAAACCAAATCAAGTTGTACAACTGAGATAAAGTACCTTTGAGATTATCAACCATTGAACCAGACCAATCCAAAACAAGAACCATACCATGATTAGTGGCGCCCGGCAGAGTAGTAACCTTCTTAAAAAGGTCTTCATTGTATTTGTAAGTATGTAACTTACTCATATCCAAAGTACCAGTTTTGGAAACCGCAGCACGAGCATACTGATCAGCAGCCTTCTTCATTTCAAATTCTTTAACCATATAAGCAACGGTCTTTTTAGATTCGTTCTTGAGAGTTTCAAGATCCTCAAGGGTGGCATCAAAATAAAGAGCGTTTTCACTTCTTTTTGCATCTTTATAATAAGGAACAAACTCATCCAAAAGAGTTTTGGGAGAAACTACAATACTATTTAAATCGACTTTAGGTATTTTTGCATAAATCCGATCTGCTGCAGCTTTATCTCGAAGTTCATCCATTGCCTTACCGAAAGCAGAATCGGTAGTTGCTTTAGGAACAGAACCGCCACCAGAACTTTCCTTACCGCCCTCAGTAGTTTCTACATCGGCATCAGAATCGTCGGTATCAGTATCATCGGTACTGCTGTCATCAGTGTCAGTATCACCCACACCAGCGCCAGTTTCATCAGAATCTTCATCTACTTTTTCACCCTTATCAGAGCTGGAACCTTCGCCATCTTCGGCATCATCATTGTCATCACTGTTACCAGTATCAGACTTGTTACCAGAGTCATCATCATCATTTTCATTTTCTCCATCAGAACTATCAGATTCACCTTCACCAGGCATACCCATTGAAGGCATACCCATATCATTTTCTTCACCAGAATTGTGATTATCAGTTTCAGATTCGTTCTCTTTCATCCAAGCATAAAGCTCTTCAGCAAGATCAAGAACATCATCGGGGGTTTTGGTAACAGCAGTGCGATCAACCCAAACTTTTTCCTCTTCAGAAAAAGGGATTGTCGTATCAGCAGATTTGAAAAATACGTTAATCCGATCAATCAGATTAAAATCAGCAATATTTTTCTTTCCTGTACCAAAGAAATCTTTTTTAAGAAGATCAACATAACCTCGATTGAAAACACCAACGGCGCCAGGATACTTACCCTTAACCATTTTTTCAATTCGAGCATCCTCAAGGATGTTCACAAAACTATGATTGATTTTCCGAGCGGCAGCGTTCTCTAACATATCAAGAGGAGTCCACAATGCATGGCCAATCTCATGGCAAACCATAAGATCGTAAATGTCATCAGTCATTTCCTCATCTTTCCAGATGGGAAGACCTAATTCTCTTTTCTTGGAATCGAAGTATGCCGTTTCCATCTGTTTATGGACAACGAAGACATCTTCTTCAGCGAGAAGTTTTGCGAGTGTCGATTTATTCTTTATCATATGTATATGCTACACTATAAAACAACTTTTGTCAAACAAAAAATGCAAGATTTAAAATGAATGTGACCGATTTTGCCACGGAATTGGATGCCCCCCAAGGTTTCGAACCTCGATCTTCTGATTCAGAGTCAGATATCCTACCGTTAGACGACAGGGCAGTAATGTTTTCTGTATTTCTTATCATATATACATGCTAACATATAAACCACCTTTTGTCAATAAGGGATTGGGCGATTATTGCATTTTAATTAAAAGTGTGACATTTATGCAACATTACTATCACGGCCGGGGGCCGGAATACCGAATAGCTCTCGGTATTCTTCAACTAAAGTATCTTTCATAAATTCACTAAACACATTGCTTATTTCTTTTTCATAGGGAGTCCATTGATCAAATGGATCTATTGGAACATCAAAATCTATGATCGATAACTTATGAATTACGCTTCCTCGAATTGCACGATGAGCCGCTTCACTACTTTCAGTTGTATGAATTTCATCATTGCCGGAAATTATAATAGTAGGAACTTCAATAGATTGCAATTCTTCTTCAGTAACATCCATAACAGGTAAGTGGGAATTCTTTATCATTAAGTCACGTAATTTGGACATTGTACTAATAAAATATTCGGGCGGCGTGTTCATTAATGTTTCCAAGTTTGTTGGATTTGCTTCTATTTTCTCTCGAAAGGCATCAGTTTCACAGAGTGCCGCCATACCACCTTCTTCAACAATACGAATAAATCGGCCATAATAAAATTCAGGCAATTTCTTAGCAGCAAATTCTCCACCACTAATTCGCAACAATAAAAGACCATGAACATCATTAGGATATCGAAGGCCAAATTCTATTGCTGTTCTAGCACCAGAAGAAGAGCCACCAACAAAAATTGGTGACACATTAAGTTCAGACAAAAGTTCATGTAAATCTTCAGCCCAAACTTCAACTTCACTTTTTTCTGCATTAATAGATATGCCAGATGCACCAGTATTGCGTCGATCATGTAATAGAACACGAAAACCATGTGATACAATTTTTTCTGAGAGAGGTAAAAGTTCCTGATATCCACGCCTACCACTAGACATTAGTGCAACCCACGGCCCGTGGGTGCCAACTATTTCATAATTAATATCAACGCCGGATATTGTTTGCTGCATGTTGAGCTAATTTTCTTAACTGTTTTTTTCTTCTTTTATGGGCCATATCAAGTTTTAATTTACCGACTCTTTCAGTAAAATTAGTCCCTTCCATATGATCATATTCATGTTGGAAAATTCTCGATTCCAAACCAGCTAATGCATATTCGCCTTTTGTACCTTTAGAATCTTCCCATTCTGCTTTAATCGAAGTTGGTCTATTCACTTTCAACCACAGGCCTGGGTACGTCAAACATCCCTCATCCATTAAAATTTTATCTTCAGAATACTCCAAAATTTGTGGATTAAAACATGCCATAATCTTATTTTCTTTAACATCAGAGTACATTACAAACACACGTTCTACCACGCCACATTGACTTGCTGACAAACCAATACCTTTATGTTCTCTCATAGTTTCAACTAAATTTTCTACTAACTCTAATCTATCTAAACCTTCACTAATACCAGAAAGTTTGACCTTTAATATAGGTGCATCATTTGTTAGTAAATTATATACTGCCATGTTTGTCTACCTCATTTCCCCAGTTATCCCATCCTTCTTTAGTAGTCCTCGCAAAAAGTTCTATGTATGGGCCGTTTAATAATTGTTCAATATATGTATACATTTCATCAGGTTTTCTGCTATGTTCTCTTCTAGAAGAAGTGACAAGCTGCTTTACTGATTTCGATAATCTCTTCGGTTTTCCTTTTGTTGCAAGAAGACACATTTCTGGATTAGATCGAGTCCAATACCCAAGGCCAGTTGAAAACCCTAATGATTTTTGGTTTGTTTTCGCCCATGTAAACCCCACCGTTTTATATTTAAAACCCCATGCTTCAATAACTCTGAAAGCTTCTTGTAGAAGTGGATCGACAACCCACATAAGGAGAACACAATTTCTTTCACTAATATCAGCAATGCCCAGATTGCAGATATCATCAATAGACATACAGCCGTAATGCTGATTAGGATTACGTCCTTCACCCCTACTACTGTAATTTTTGAAATACCACGGCGGGTCTGCATATATCACTCCATACTTTTTATTCAACAACATGACTAAAATTCTTTACCTTCTCAAATTTTATTGTGCTCTTGAATTTGTCAACTAAAACATCCTGTTTATGACTAATCACGAATACATTCTCATTACCAAGAGTATTTAAAATCTTTAAAAATTCATCTGTACCTGTACTGTCGAGAGAACTGTCAAAAATTTCATCCAACATCAATACATTTGTATTAGTACTATTTTTCATTTTAGCAATAGCTCTCCATGTAAAAAGGAGTGCTAAATCAATTCTCATTTTCTCACCTTCACTGAAAGACTCGTATGTAAATTCGTCACGATACCTTGACTTGATTGTTTCATTGAAATTTTCATTCAAAGTAAAACTTACATAGAATTCCATTGCTGACAGATATGTATTGATCAACTTGTTCATAATAGGAAGATATTGTTTAATAATCTTGGTTTTGATGCCCGTATCTTGAAGCATACTTCTTACAGCTTCACAGTATATTACTTCCTCTTTTAACTTTGTTTTTCGTTCCTCAAACAGACCAATATTCTTCTTGAGTTCTTTCAATTTATCAAAGTCAGATTTTACTACATCACTTGAAAGTAACTCCTCAATCTCAGCCCGTAATGTAGCATTAAACTTCTCAAGTTGGGTGACAGAACTATTTTCTGTGGCCACAGAAACTTCATTCTCTCGTATTTTATCTACTATTTTACCAATTTCACCTTGACGTAAAAGAGATACCTTTAATGCTTGCTCAAGTTCTTCCAACGCATTTGCAAACCTATCTACCTCTTTCTGTTTAGATTTTACCATTTTAGATGCATTACGAAGAGGTTGTTCGCAAGCTGGGCAATCATTATTATCTTTAAAGAATTTAACCATACGAGAGTTGTTATTTTTCTTTTCTGTTAAAGTACTTCTTATATCTTTTAGTTTAGCATAATCGTTATCTACTTTAGTGCTGTCTTTTATAGCAAGTAAAAGTTCTTCATTATTCTTTGTATGAAAATCTATATCTGCTTTCTTCTTGAACACTTCTTCCTCATTACCTGCAATGAGAACATTTTTTTCTTCAATTATCTTATCTTTATTTTGTTTTACTTCATCTATATATTTTTCTTGTAAAGAAATTTTCTCTTCAGTTAAATCATATTGATATTCTGCATTTCTAGTATCTTCAGAAATTCCTTTTAATTTCTGTTTAAGTAACATATTCATCAAAGAAAATATTTGAATATCAAGAATTTCCTCAACAACCTCTCTACGATGACGAGCTTTTAATTGCATAAATGGTACAAAGGTAGATGATCCAAGAATTACAACTTGGGTAAAACTTCTCCAATTTAATTTTAAGATTTGTTGTTCAAGATATTTTTGATAATCTCTCTGATTCGCATCCTGATTGTACATCTTACCATTAATGTATATTTCAAAGATGTTTGGCTTAATACCACGTACTACTTTAATTTTTTTGGTTCCAATTTCAAATTCTACCTCAACAATACAATTAACATTGTTAACCGAATTTACAAGTTGAGGTTTATTAATACTACGAAACGGTTTACCAAATAACCCAAAACATAGAGCATCAAGAACAGTAGATTTACCAGCCCCATTCTCTCCTATAATAAGAGTTGTAGGATTTCTATCCAGTTGGATTTCTATGAAATTGTTACCTGTGGAAAGAAAATTCCGCCATCTTACATATCTAAAAATTATCAAAGTTCTAAATCCTGTGCCTCATTGTACAAAGTCTTCATGGTATTTTTAAGTCTATCTTTATCGAGAGTGACATCAAGTTCGTCTATATACTTATCAAGAAGAGTTAAAGTGTCCTCTGTATTTTCTACAATATCATCTGATACATTAGTTGCATCCAGTTCAGAAAAGTCTTCAATTATCTTAACATCATATGCATCAACTCGTAAAAGTCGATCAGTAAATTTATCAAATTGATAAAGATCCTTTTTATTCACTACTATAAGTTTTACATAATGATCTTTATATTGTTCAACATCTTCTTTAGAATAATCTTTCTCAGAATCATCGTAATAAATCTTTTTAAAAATATGATATGGATTAACAATACGTTCTAATTCTCTTGTTTTCGTATCAAAAATATGAAACCCTTTCGGATCATCCCAATCATTCCACATAATCTCATATGGTGTTCCCAAATAAAAGATTTGGCCATCATCTGATTTATGATGATAATGTCCACTAAAAACAGTATCAAATCTACGAAACATTTCTTTATCGTAAGAGCCCTGAGCAATCTGTCCTCTATGCATTTCAAAACCATTTACTTCCAAATGTCCCATCAGAATATCTGCTTTTGCCGTATTAAGCATTTTTATAGCTTTGACATAATTGTCTGCATTTATCCACGGCATAAACACTATAGGCAAATTATCAAATTTTACAATAGTGGGGTCTTTGTAAACTTTTATTTTTGAAAATTTAATTAACTCTTCTAAAGAATTTACATCACTTGTATTCTTATAATAGGTATCATGATTGCCTACAAGCATATGTAAATTGATTTTACTTTTTTGAAATCGTTCAATAAACTTAACTCGAAAATCATTGGCAATTTTATAACTAATATATTTACGGCGATCCATTACATCACCCATATGAATACAGGTATCTATACCCCTTTCCTCTAAGGTAGGGAAAAATAAATTATCATAAAATTTATAGAAATAGTTATTGAAATTTTGATTATCGTTTCGAGCGCCAAAATGTGTATCAGTAATTATGGCGATCTTCAATCTTTGGCCTCCATAAAATTTTCCAATCCATTAGTTTTCTTAATTTGTGCCTTTTTTGGTTTATATACATCTTCATTAGGTAACATAATATTTGGATCAAAGCCTTTTACACTATATACCGCATCATCACCTTCCATTGTAACATAAGCCTCATAGCTCTTATTTTCTATCATTTTGTTTCTAACATGAGTTTGTTTTTTTTCTTTTTGGATTCTTCTAATAAACGCATAGTAGATAATTTGTGTAAAATATGCAAAAGGGTTCTTCGATTTCTCTGGATTGAAGTTTGCTACATATTGTAGACAATTTTCAATACCATCTGATATCATCTCATCTCTATAGGTATAATTAATAAAATTTGGCCTATAAGATAAATGTGTAGCTATTTTTAGAAAACATTCTCCAATATAATTAGTAACAGGAGGTTGAATTTTTCCTTTTGTTTCTGCAAGATTACAAGTTTCTTTCCACTCAATCATAGCTTGCAGAAACTTTTTATTATCTACATAGTGTGGTCTTTTTACTTTCGCCATTATTGCTCCTTTGTAGTTATACTTTTATAACTATAAACTATATGTTATAAAATGTCAAGGAACAAAAGATACTTGACAAATATATTTTTTTTGTGTACAATAAGCTATGTAGAGCGATTAATGAATAAAGTCTGATTCAATATCCATATCTTCTAATAATTCATCATATATATCATTATCTGAATTAATCTCATGTTCCATATGATCTTGAACTTTACGTAAAACAAATTCATAATATCTTGATAGGCCTGGGGAAACGTCAGCAACTAAAATTACACTTGAGGATGGGATACTGAAAGAACGTGATTCAGTATAGGGATGAACCCAATGACTTAAACTTAAAGATTCAGCAATTCCTTTATCTGTCATTTTTGGTACTATTTGCATTTTCATAGGATGATTAACTTCAATACTACTTTCTAAAAGTGTAGCTAATTTTCTGTTTGAAACATTTTTATTTTCTTCTTCAATAGTACAAATAATATCTTCGCCATTTACTAATTTAATAATTTTATAAGAAGCTGGATCGTATGAATATCCTTCATTCATTTTAATTTAACCTTATCTATTTCGTAGTTAAACTGTTCCTCATTGTAAATATTTAGTCGTTCAGTGAAGTGTGTGAGAGTGAAGTTGCGCCTTTCCTTATAAGAAATATCATCTGCTATATCAAATATTAAAATGGAATCTTTAACCTCACTACGCCTAAGCCCTCTCCCAATCGATTGGAGTACTCGAATTTTGGACTTACTTGGACTTGCGAGCACGATATTGTTAATGTTGCGAATATTAATACCAGTACTAAAAGTGCCATAAGAGGCAATCGTGATCGAGTGCTTCTCTCCATCAACAATTTCTCGTATGTCTTCCCTTTCTGTCGCCCCTGTTGCACCATATACAAAAAATACGGGAGTCCCATTTTCTTTCTCCTTTACCTTATCATGTAAAATTTTACCATGCTTCTCTACCAATTGAAATAGACAAAGACTATTGCCAGTAAGGCGTACCAAGAGATTAGCAATAAAATCGTTTCTTTTGTTATTTCCTGTAATGTATGTAAGTTCTTCTGCATAGGTCATCCTTTCTCTGATGTTAGGGTGTTTTAATAGTATACACTTTATTTTCAAATTAGCAAGGGTCTTTTTGTCCATTAACTCTTTAGTAGATACTACCTTTTCTACTGCACCAAATAGTCCCTCTAGTACAAGTCTATGCGTCTGTGTACCGTCTAACGTCCCTGTAAGGCCGAATCTATACTTACATTGATGTAACTTAGTCATAATACCAGTAAGTGATTTGGCTTTAAATAAATGGGCTTCATCACCAATCACACACCCGAAATTTTCAAAATACTTTTTAGGCATCTTATAGATAGACTGCCAAGTAGATATAACTACATCCTTAGTTATCTTTCTGTCATGGCCCTGATAAATCTTTTGACAGTATGTTCCAGAAGACCATCCATAGTCTTCAAAATCGGAATACATTTGTTCAACTAAAGAGGTGGTAGGAACAAGGATCAAAGTTTTATGTCCCGACATTTGATAATAACGAACTAAGGAATATATTACCAGCGACTTCCCAGAAGCAGTAGGAGAAACAAGAAGAGCACGATTTGAGGAAATAGCGTGTTGTACCGCATCGATTTGATAATCTCTAATTTTGAGAGATTTCCCTTTTGATTTCGGTTTGAGGCTTCTGATAAAACCTCTAACCACCTTACGAACAACATTCCGCTCATCTTCTACTCCTTCTTCTAATATATATGATATGTGATTACTATCACAAAATGATTTGATGTATGGTAATAGCCCTACATATATCTCTCCTGTTGCTGGAGAAAACAATCGTATTTTTCCATCCCACATACGATTACGATACATGGGCATAAACTTGAAGCCGGGAACTTCAAAAGTAAAATATTCTGATAACTCCTGATTTTCTGATGGAGATAAGTCGTTTAAAGTAAGATAAACTTCATTCTTTTTAGATATATGCATTTTGCAAAGTATTTTCTTCTCCGTATTCACCTCGAAGAATTATATTCCAAGAAATTGTGATACGTTCAGCTGAGTTGGGAGGAACCCAATGTTGTAACCAAGAAGGAAAGATTACTCCATGACCAGTTTCAGAGTGTACTTGGTACATGTGAGAATTTTGTATTATATATTTTTCTCTTCTAGGAACAAAAACTTTAACCTGCGGTCTGGGCTCAAAAAATTGTGTGCCGGAAGTCTTATCACTAGCCTTTAAATAGTATATACCAGAATGTAAGCTGTTAGCATGTGTATGTGGGGGATGTATACTGTTATCCTCTTGTTTATTTGCCCACATCTGGGTTATCTCTACTTCCTGTTGCAGATAACCTTCTTGAATAAAAATATTTGCACTAATTGCTTTGGCAAACTCTACCAACGGTGTAAAACAAGGTTCCTTATGTAAATTATCTTCTCCTTGTTCTAAACCAAAAGGCAACCCCTCACCTGACCTTACATCCCTGTATTTGTTTTCAAATTTATCATAAATGTAATCTATCATTTCTACATTCTGTTCATTTGTTATTTCAGACTTGAACGAATAAATTGAAGTTGGGAATAAATTTATTTTATTCACATCAACCATGCAATTATACTCCACCTTGATCCCTTTGTTACTGTTTTTACCTCATGAGGATAGATAAAATTAGAGGGAAAAATAATTGCTGAGCCCTTTGTAGGATTATAAACTTTTCCAGCAACCACAAATTCTCCTCCCTCGTAATCATCATTTAGAAATAATAAAACAGATACTTGTGGATACCCATATTGTTGGCCATGGCTGTGATGTATGTTATCTACATGTTCACTCATAAATCCATCTTCATTATATTTGTTTAATCTGAAATCTGTAATATGCTGAACAGAAAAAAGAGAATTGTCTTCTGAATATTTTTTAATTGTATATCCGAAAGCAGCTCTAATATCATCATAATAAAGATTACCATTTTTTATCCACACTTCTTCCATACGTACTCGTTCTTCTGACGTTTCTGTTCTTCCTTTATGAGTTGAGTAAGTTGATGCCTGAAAATTAAAACCATAATTAATTATATCATCACATAAAACAAGAGGAACAACCCTTTCATAATATTTAATATATGTTGCTATTGAACGATGCATTTTTGGTAAAGATTTTATTACCGCTGCATTTGAGTTTACTTCAGATTTTACTACTACTGCCATTATAACATCCCTGATTCAAATCTTTTCCAATCTTGAGCGTTTTTTATATCCCATCGTCGATTGTCAATAGATTTCAGTACCCCTTCTATAAATTCAAAGGTAGTTTCTAAATAAATTACTTTGTCGGATAATTCTATAATTTCTTCATCAGAAGAAATATATATATGAAGATCAGTTTTAAGAACTTTTAGATCAAATGGTTTTGCGACATAAATCTTTACATCAGCCTTACCACCATAATATTCCCATTTTTGTCTATATAACCTTGAATACTCACCTTTATGTCTAGTTACTAAAAGCTTCCATTTAGCTCTATAGTCTAACCATTTTGGCACAATATCTTGATTCTTAAAACTTTCTTGATCAAGATGTTCATGATTAATAATGGGCAAATCCTGTTTTGCTTGTTTTTTCAATTCATCTAAGTTCATAATATATCCTTTGGTGAGCAGAGTTGATATGACTCTCTTTTACATATATTGTCCTAAGACTACATTTTGAAAACTGTTAAAGTTTATCGTATCTGCTCGAGTCTATTTATAATGTTTCTATATCATAAATTTTATAAGCAAATTCTGCTGTAACTGACATATACTCCACATCTGTAGCTGCTTGAGTAAAATCTAAATCTCCTAAAGAAACAGGGAAAATATCTTGAAAATTTACTTGTAAAATGGGATTATTTTTATTTGATAATATCATAATAAAAGCATCAGAATACATGGTCTTATCAGATGTTGCAGTTCCAACAATATCTACTGAAGGTGTTGAACCAGCTCTTATTTGAGTATTAGAAGTGACATCTCTAAAGGTTGAGAACTGACCTCGTTTTTGTGGAAATCCAGCACCTGTTATCCAGCTATGTAAACTAATATAATTTTCAAGATATTCATCTACTAAAAAAGTTATAGACAAATTTGAGTATTCCAATTTCTCACCCATTACTGGAATATCTTTGAAAGGTGTAGCCATAGAAGCTTGAGGTAAACTTAAGCCAGGAAGGTTTACCGCTGTAACAAAAAATTCTACTTTAGGTAATTGATGTATGCCAAAAGTAAATTGCGTTGGACTTGCATAATCTAATTTATCTGGCTGTCTAGCCAAAGGGGATGTTGCTGTTACCATTAAAGGGGCCCGCCATTCATCTTATCTCTAAGCTTATTTACAAATTCCCATAATGTAGATATTTGTTTTCCGTGGATGTCAATCTCCGCACGATGTTTTACGGTTTCTACGTAAGTATCTCTACGATCTAATTCATCTGTAAGATGATTTAAATCTCTTCTGTTAGATTTAACTTCTGATTCTAATCTAACACCCATAATTATTACTCCAATGAAAAATAATATTTGGTGCCAATATTCTGTCAGCGCTTCCATAACCTCTCCTATCCTACTATTTATACAAAAAAAGAGCAAAAAAAGAGAGGCCCGAAGACCTCCCTAGTTTCACTTGGGTAGTTATCTTCTTACATAAGATTCGTAACTTTAACCCGACGATACCAAGCGTTTGTGTTGGCATCAAGAGATGCATCGGAGTTAACCGTATCACCAGCAGCAACTGCACCAGAAGCGGCAAAGGGATTAGCGGCCAGACCATAACGTGTCTTAAATCCGATTTTTGGTTGAAAAGAACTCTCACCAACTGCACGAACCATCTGAAGAGGTACGTATGGACAGTAGAAGAATCCTGCATCATAAGGTGATGTTCCTTTGTATCCACAAACATAGTACTGTGAAGCAGCTACGTTAGCAGAATAAGGATCAACATAAACCTTAAAACGACCATTCATAACACCAGCGAAGGTGGTAGAAGTGTCATCAACATTCAAGTTGTTGTTAAGTGCCGGAGTGTAATCAAGTACACCAGCCATGTTAAGAGCGGAAGCAACGTCAGCTGAAACTATCAGCATGTTACCTTTACCCCTACGAGTCTGTTGACCGATAGCATTGGCATCACGTTCTATAGCGAACATAAGACCCTTGAATTTCTCAACTGACCAACGACCATTTGAGTCAGTGTCAAGATCGAAAATACCAGCAGTAGTCGTATTAACCTGAGCACCTTTAACAGCGGTGATATACAGGGAACGAATAACTTCACGGTTGATTTCAGCAAGAATTTCAGAACTAAGAATATTAGCAAGCTCTGTTTCTGCGTCTAGACCATGAATAGCTTTCAAGTCCTGAGCAAGTTCCATTGTGTACTCTGCTTTGAGGGCACGGGAAACCGCCGTAACAGTTGACTTTTCAATTGAGAAAGCCATCTGTGCGAAAGCGTTTGTAGAACTGTCACCCAATGCCTCAGCTTGAGCAGTCGTCATACCAGTAGCACTTACATACGTACCAGCAGAAGGACTGTCATTGAGAACAGCAGGGTTAGTCTCAGTTGCACCAACGTCACCACCACCAATAGTACCGGCAGCGTTTTGGTTGGAAATGTCAGGCATAGACTCATCAACGAGAGCCTCAGCACCGTCCTGAGAGATAAACGAGGAGCGCATCGCAAAGATAAGACCAGTAGGCCCTGTCATTGGTTGTACACCGCATACGTCATATGCAATCAGATTAGGCATCGCACGACGAACCAATGAGATCAAAATTGGATCCCATGTATCCATCTGTCCGCCAGACATTGCGTTTACTGGCGCTACTTCGGAAAGCATTTGACGATCTTCCCTCATAGCCGCCTCTTGGTTTTCTAGAATGAGAGTGGTAACGGCCCGCTTATAAGAATCCTCAATCTTAGGTAGATCAGGGTGTTCTAGGACTGGCTGCCACTTTTCTTGTAGATGTTCTGTCTGAAACATTTTTGTTTCTCCTTATTTTTTGTTACATCCGTTAATAATAATTAAGCACTCGCCTTGTTACGACTGATAGCTGACATATATGCCTTCATTGCATCTGTCGTATCAATGTCCTCTGCGGTGCCACCTTCTCCATCATCTATAGCTCCATCATTAGATGTTGTTTGTGTTCTGGGGAAATAATTTTCCTTGAGAGTATTAAGTTTCTCACGGAAAGAATCTTCATCAGAATACTCAACATCTTGAGTTAATGATTTGAACTTCTCAATCTCGGTATCGGCCAAATCGTCTGAAACTTCAGAAATGACCTGTTCACGAACTAGAACGTCTTCTTTGAATTTACCTTCCACATTCTTTTGGATTGCTTCATTCAATTTTCCTTCTAATTCGGAAATCTTTTCAGATTGTGCTTCCAGAACGTCATACTTTTCGTCTGGAACGTCAATGTAATGATCTTCAAACAACTGCTTCAGTCCAGAAATAAAGTCTTCTGCAATTTCGCCTTTAAGTCCACGCTCGATTGCTAACTCATTTTCCTTAGTCCATTCGTCTACAACGTAGTTGAGGTAATTATCAACCTTCTCAGTCATCTCTTCTTTGAAGGTTTCAATTTCCTGATCTTTCTCTTCTTGACTTACATCCACAATTCGTTCTACTTCAGATCGAATTCTAGATTTAACAGCCGCTTCAAAAATATGAGCAGCCTTTTCTTTGAACTCTTCTGAAAGGTCTTCACCTTCTACAAGAGCTGCAACATCTTCTTTAACATTAATCGATTTAATTTTCTCTTCGATCTCTGCCTTGGCATCTTGAAGTTTCTTTAAGGCCTCTGCTGTCTCAGCATTGTCTGCCTCTTCGAGTTTCGATGCATGAGAAGCCAACATCTCTTCAATGTCTGCTTTCTTCATCTTTGCAATATTCTCAAGGTGTTGTGCCTTGGTCAACTTCTTATTTTCGGCAAGGTCATCACCGTCATGTTCAACATCGTCCCCAGCGGCCAGTTTTTTAGCCTCGCCTGGAGTTGTTTCGCCTGAACTTCCTTGTTTCACTTTTGGTTCCTCCTTACCTGATTTGCTGATTGCATCAGAAATTTTAGTGGCCGCAGCAGATGCTTTCCTACCAATATCTTTATCAGATCGGTCTTCATCAGCACCTTTTTCAACTTTTGCATCAGGTTTTGCTCCACCCAATTCTGTCTTTTCGCCTGGAACTTCTTCTTTTTTATCTGCCCCAGCGACATTAGGAGCAGGTTTTTTAGCTTTTCCTACACCTTCATCGGCATTATTTGAACCTAAGCCGAGGTCTTTCTTACTTCCAGAAGTACCATCATCTAACGGTTTCTCAGAAGCCTCTTCAAGTTCCGCAAGAACTTCTTGTTCAAGTTCTTCAATTGTTTTTTCTAATTCATCGGCCATAGGGATTACTCCTTTTTCTGTGTTAATATTTATAAATTAAAGTTTCTTGAGGAACTTTGCAAACTCCAAAGCCTCTCTATTTGCGTCCCGATTACGCTGTTTTGTATCAAATTTTTTCTTTAAATCCGCAACATGTGCCTCAACAAGAGCTCCATTATTCCAAACCCACTCTTTTCCTTCCATAACACCCTCTACAAACGCATTAGGTGCTGAAGGATCGGCAACAATATCCGCTGCTGTTGCAAGATAGAAATCATCCTTTACATAATTCGTTCCACCCTTTTGTTGTAAACTTCCCATTCCTCTAGAAGAAACTCCCAATTTACACCCCTCGTCCATCAAATTTTGAACTATTTTCCCCATAGGAGTATCCATAATCTTTGCTTCACCCAGAAAATTTTTACCATCAGGCGTTAAACTGGTAGTAATGTGTGAAACCCTTTCAAGATTTACTGTCGGCCCATCTGGATGACCCAATTCACCAAAAGCTCTCTTTTGTTGAATAAAATTTTTGTTATATTTACTAACTTCCTTCTGCAAAATTTCCATAGGATAAACACGGCCGTTGCGATTTTTAATATCAGCCTGCAGAAAAACACCTTTAATTTTGTAGTTTTTCTTACCATTTTCTGATGCTTCAGTAATATATTCTACTTCTTCTACTGCTTCTGAAAATAATTTTACCGTTTCCATTTTTTTAATCCCATATCTTATACTTAATTGGTTGTTTCTTTTTAGAAATAAACGTAAAATCTCTTATATGATGTTTTTTACGATTAACTCCTTTTTGTGGAAATCCTACACCCATTAACAAAAGAGGTGTATTTTCTAATAAAGCAATTTCTCTAATTTTTTCAAAATCTCCACATTGGCAACATCCTGTACGATATCCCATAAGAGCGGCTGTAAGATTTAAATACCCAGCAGCAATACCCAAAGCAATATTTCTATCTCTTATTAATTCCTCTTTTTTACTAGGACTTAATTTACCATTCATTACAAATTCCCTTGTAGCTTGATTTCTATGAAAATCATTTTTTAAATCTTCTGTAAAATCATGTTCCTCAAATATAACTAAAAGATTAGCAAGGGTTTGTGGATTAGTTTCTGTTATTCGTTTTTCGTTGGGATCATAAACAGGAGGCGTTCCCCTATTTCCTTGATATGTACTAAATCCATACGTATGTTCGTGTATATCTTCAATCATATCTCGATCTTGCACAAAGTGTACCTTGTAAAACGCAATATTTTGTTTACTGGGACAATTAGTAACAGCATGTAGAAGAGATTTTAAATCTTCCTTCGGAATTTTCTGATCTAAATCCCAATTACGCTGTGTATGTTGACTACGAACTACTGCTTTTTCAAATTCTTTATGTGTATGTGCATCTAACATCATGTTATATCATCCCATCCAGAAACTTTTCTCATTTTCATTATTACTGTACCAGTACAAGCACTATCATTTTCTATGTAAATATCACCATCTAAACCTGTCCCAGCATTATTTGCGATAGATGGCAGCGCCTGGCCACCAGCATTATAACTACCATTCGCATTTAACGTAAATGCAGTAACATTTGAATCAGCATTCCACTCAATTTCTGTAACAGAACTAACTGTCCACCAAATTGAAACGATAGAAACTCTAGGATCAGTGGCAGCACCTGTGAGAGCAGATACATCAACAACTTTTAAAGCAGTTCCGTTTGTTCCTGTAATCGTACTTTTTGTAACAACTTCAAAGTCAGAATCCATTAATGTCTGTGTTGTGATGGCCATTATTCACTCCCTATATCGATAGCATTTCTTTTTCAAAGTAATCCATGACCTTTTTTTCAGGCACCTTGAATTTTTTTGATACATCATTAATTGTTTTCTCAAATGTATTTAGGAAATCTGAAGGTTTAGCATCCATCTTTTTAAAAATAGCATCAACAGCTTCCTTCATCTTAGGAGACAATTTCTTGTACTGCTTAGATTTTTTATGTTCATCTTTCTCAGTTATGGGGTTATATATTCCCTCAAACGTCTGTGTCATCCGATTCTACCTTTGTATTTGCAATAGTTCTGGATATTTCTTTTCTTTTTATTTCTAAAGCATCTCCAACTTTTGTTGTTATAGAATTTTTAAAAGCTGTATTAGCTTCTATATTATTATCTGTAATAACCGAATCTACAAATTCTCTATTCATTTTTTTCTTCCTTTCAATCCATTCTTAACAAGAAAACTTTTATCAAACTCTTCTTCTCCAGAAGGATTAGGCGTATCAGCAGCTGAGCCGGCTGCACCCTCTGGAGGGGGTTGCGGAGCAGTTGGCGTTGCAGATGGTGCGCCTGGATCAAGACCTATAGCAATTTTTGCTCTATCATCAGCAGGCATCTTTGGATCAATTGGCATCATATCGGGCCCAACTGGAATTCTTTGTATTCCGTCACCGCCTGGAGGTACAATAATTCCACCATCCATAGGATCTGTTTCAGTCTCACTTTTGATCTGATCACGCATAGTCTGAATTTCAGCATCAGTCATATGCAAGACTTTCTTCAAAACATACTCTTTGCTGAAGAATGTACCAATATAAGGTTCAATCGAACCTAACTGATTAATTCTATCTTCAAGTAGTTCAGATTCTTTAAGAGCTGCAAAATGTCCATCTTCCAAGAAATCATACTGAATATGTTCTTGCATCTCGGCCCAATCTTCTGGAGCAATTATTCCTTTAAGGAGTAATTGAGTTTTGAGAACGTCAGTGAATAGGGGAGTGAATTTTTTTCGTATGCGTTGTACGAACTTAGTGAATTTAAGCTCATCCCTTGTAATTTCTGTAGATCGACCGAGACTAAATCCTGATTCAGATTCAAGTCTTGAAATCGGCACGTTAAGTGAACGGTATAATTTTCGTTGGAAATATACGATATCATCAATTTCTCCTAGATTTGAACCGCCAGGAAGTGTTGTAATCTCTGTACCTCTGCCACCTTCTCGCCGTGGAAGCCAGAAATCTTCAAGCATTGACATATGATTTCTATCATCTCGTATTTCACCAGTTGTAGCATCATACACCAGTTTGTTACGATAACGATTCATAACATCCTTGAGATATTGTTCTGCTTTAATTTTGGGGAGATTACCAACATCAATATAAAAAATTCGACGTTCTGGTGCTCGAGATATCCGATAGATAACCAGTGCATCCTCAATCATTCGTAATTGATTTACAGGTTTGATTGCCTTATGAAGATAAGACATGACTCTGCCGCTATTTCCATCTATAAGGCCTGATGGTACATAAACAATAGAATCAAGAGCAATTTTAATACCTTGATTAGCTCCTGTTCCCATTAATCCTGCTTGTTGAATTCCTTTATCATTGTAAATAAAATATTCATTCACCTTTTTAATCATTTCAACAGCAGTTTTGGGATCAGGTTCTTTTTGAATTTCTCTGACTTTTTTAATCTTTGTAGAATCAATCCATCTAAGTTCAGATACACCTTTTCTTGGATTTTTTGTATCTATAACTTTATGATAAAATATTCTACCGTCAATATACCATCGTCTAAAAATATCATGTCCTTTTATGCCAAAATCTAGTAACCTAAGAACTTCATCAAATTCTTTTCTAAGTTTACGTTTAATTTTGTCGGAATATGGAATATTGTCTAAATTAATTTCTACAGGTTTGTCTGTTTGATTTGCAACAATTCCTTCATTTATTATATCTTCTATAGCAGCATCGCACTCAGATTGTTGAGAAATATCTCGATATCTCTTTATTAAATCGAGTTCAGTCTTTTCTCTACCATCTACATCTAAAACTTGACCAAAAAAACCACCACCAGAAATATCGATGGCGCCATCATCAGGAGCAGGGGAAGTGAATGTCTTTCCACCCCCCTTGTCCTTAGTCGATTTTTGTATGCTAAATCCGAAAAGTTCGGCCATAATGTCTCCTACTCTTTACTATTTAGTAGGTATCAAATTAGAAGTTAACGCCTGAAGCTTCAAAGTGTTGATATCTCCAAGTTACCTCAAAAGTCTCAATATCTGCCGCAGCATCAGAAGTTAACTCAATTGCAGCAACAGTTACTGGCCATGCACTTCTGAAAATATAACTTTTAAGAATTGTATCATCCCTATCCAACTGTTCAACAGTTAAATCACTTTGATAATCAGCTGGAGCTATAACACCTGTATTATCTGCAAGATCATTTATGCCGTTAGACCATCTTTCCATGGCATTACGGATCATAAAATCTGTATCATTCATAAATGTGGTTGTCCATGTATCCGTAAACTCCCTATCCCCAGCGATATAAATGTTACGACCACGGAAAGGAATTGAAATTTCTGCCAAAGTTTGAGCAGGCAATGAAGAACCTCGTATAAGAAACGAAGCTCTACGGACATCTAGTCCAATTGCAATGCCAGGAGGAGGAGTTATCGTTACCCGAAACTGATTCGCACGAGCACCACCACCGATTAGATTAGCTTTGAAGTCATCTATATTAGCCATGATTAACCTCCTACCTCACTAAAGGCGACACCTGTTCGTACCGCAATAAAGTTTAGGGTAATGAAGTTAATTGAGCGAGCAGGTTTAATGAAAATATCTCCAATAAACTCGTTACGGTCAATAACCTCACCTGTATTATTTGTTGAATCACAGACTACCTTAAAGTCAAAGATTCCTCGTCTTCCTTGCACATCCCTCAAGAAAGGTTCTACCATGTTTCTAAATTGAGCTCTTGTAAATTCATCGTTGAACTCGAAGAGTTGGTATTTAGAAGCAATGGCAATTGCTTTCTCAAGTACCAAGAACAATCGACGTACATTAATTCGATCAAATGCACTTGGTTTAGAAAGTCCAGTTTTATCACCAAAGAGAATTACACCTTGGCCTGGGAAATTAACTACAGGGTTAATCCGTTTCCTGTAGAGTTGATCCCTTTCACTGTTCTTAGGATTATAGGAAAGTTTAATTGCACCTCTTATATGACCTCGGTTATATCCAGCAGGAGAGAACCAAGGATCGGCAACCTTATCTGCATTTGCACAAAGTCCAGCAGTATCACCATTTAGTGGTACATAACGATATACGTCATTGTACTTATCGTACATATATTTGTATCCACTGTCAAATACCACATAAGACGATGATGGTAAAGTGTCAAATCCTTTTATTACATTTGCAGTTTGAGCAATTGAGGTTGCCACATTTACTGTTCCAGCTCGATATGGGGAAATAAATGCAACACAATCCTTACGAGATTCTACAAGATCAATAAGCATTGTACCATGCGTATCCATTCCAGCGGTAGTATCTGCAACACCAGAACTAGGCCCAGCAAGAACCAGATTTATATCAATATTTTCAGTGTCGTCATACAGCCCGTAAGCAAGTTTAAGTTCACCAGCAGTTACCGAATAATCATCTGTTCCGCCGGTCATATTAACAACAGTTGCCGTATTTACAGCCGTGTAAGTGGTTGTAGTATCTGTACCCCAGTTAGAACCAGCAGCAATATGATCTCCCCAATAAACGTATTCAGATTGTCTGAAAAATACATCTGGATAGTATATGCTATCTCCTTGAGGACTTTTCGCTACAGGACATTTCGAAAGTTTCTCAAATCTTTCGATTACCGAATTCGTTGCCTGACCAGCAACATCGTAGTCAAAACCAGTGATATCGCCCGTTGTGTCATATACAACAACGTGCAATTCGTCATTGGAACCACGATTATTATCAGTAGCCCACTGTGAAGTGCCAGGAGGGCCATTAAAAAGATTATAGAAAGCCCAACGTCTGCGAATATATGAGTTATCAGGAATAGTGGCTTTCAGTCCAGAACCATTAGGATCACCAGCCAAACGAATAGTCAAGACATTATCTCCTGTACTAACAGCAGTAACTTGATATTCATTGCCTTCATCACCAGAAATATATGCAAAAGCAGAAGCATCTGAGGAAGAATCAGCGGATGAGAATGAAATTAAATCACCCACGTTAAATGCGTATCCTGAGCCATCAACATCATCAGCAACACAAGATGTATTGCCAGCTGCTGCTGCGCCATTGAGTAGGTTATTTGTACCTAAATGTTGTTCATATACCGTAGCAGAGGGACATACTTGAAGTCCAAGAGAATTTCCCCATGTACCAGCAGTTTTTGCATACCAATCATTTGATGTAACCGTTCCATCACCAGATTCAGTCCAATAATCTGCAAGATAAACCGTGTCGTTTTTAATAAGGACGCCACTAGCCTCACCAGCATTAAGAAATCCTGATGTAGGCCGAACGACCTTTAATTGATCGGAGTACTGTAGGAAACTTGAAGCAGTAAACCACCATTCAAAGTTACTTGAATTAGGTTTACCAAAAGTTTTCAGTAAATCTTCCTCACTACCTATAGTTACAATTTCACCAACCGTGCCCTTGGCTGCGGGCATAGCAATTGCCCCAACTGTAGTAGCAACTGATGGAACTATATTAGTAAGGTCAATCTCTCGTACATGTACGCCAGGAGAAGATAGAAAAGACATGTTTGTGACTCCTTCGTTTTAAGAGTTTTTTATTATACAAGAATATTTATAAAAAATCAGTTCTCAATAGACGAATTTATATGTGTTATAACATATAAATATTAACATGGGAAATGACCATTATGAGAAGTATAAAGACACCATCAAGAAGGTAGCTAGAAGACATTACCGTAAAAGAATTGTTCTTTTAAATGAATTTCTAGCAGATAAGTTCTGTCAGCACTGTGGAGAGAGTGAAACAGTATGTCTAAAGTTCTATCCCCACGATTCAGAGATACGTAAAATAACGAAACGAGTCGGGACTAGCGACAAGTCTAGAGAAGAAATTTTTAACCTTATGAATAAATCTCATATTCTCTGCTCCAATTGTTGGATTAAATCAGACAATGATTTAATCGAATTTATCTAAAATTACCAATTACTACCATAATCCCTCACTACTGGATTCCATCTTGTACCATATTCATCGACAACTTCGCCTATATTTTCATCTTCTAGTCCTGTAACAACAAAACCAAAAGGTGCCATATCCTGCTCTAATGCATCTTGTTGCTCTCTCATCATAGTAGTCCGAACATCAACATCTGTTAATTCTTTAAAATATGTCTGATCAGAAGCCCAGGCAAATAGAAATAAACATGCCACTAAGTCATCCGTACACCCCTCATCGGCCTCAAAAGAACTTCCTTTCACAATAAAGGTAGATAATTCACTAATCGTATCCAAATCTTCTATAATAAGTTTGTTGTCCTCAACCAATTGTTTTAAATTAGAGCATCCTGTCTTCTTAACAGCTTTAGTTGTTCTTACTCCCAATTGTGCTCTACCCCCTGAGAAGCCCCCTCCAAGGACTTGTCCGGCCCGTCCACGCATGGAAGCCATCATTAGGTTGTCATACTCCAAATCAAACTGTAAAGTATTTGCGACCTGTTCTCCTATATCGTTTACTTCCACCATAACAAATGCTTGATTATATGCTCGTGCAACGTCATATATTTTACTGGGAAACAGTAGAGGTTTAATCTCATTGTCCCTGTATTTTGCAACCAACTTGTACGGAATTTGAGATATATCTATAACTGCAAAAGCAGAATAATCCTTCGCAGTTCCTCTTGATACATCAACAGATATCATATATGTGTGCTCTTTTTTAGGTGCTTCATACTGATCCAACCCTGCATTTGATTTCGTTGGTGCTCTATATGCAAGTGTTCTAAGTTTTGCTGGTGTAATAAGAGTATCAATAGAACCTAAAAATTCACACTCAAACTCCGTGTTAAACTGAGATTCAGAGGTATTCTTGATTGTTTCTTCTTTCCACTTTGCATCTCGGCCTGGAACTTCACTCCAATGTACCTCTATAGGAACATACGTATTCCTACCTTCCTCTGCATCTACCCACATTTTATAGAACATATTCATACCGTGCGGTGTGGATACGATTATTACTTTACTCGTTTGACCAGAAGATATTGTAGGATATACTGAGGAAAAGAACTGTTCAGCTACGTTAGCAGGTACATAAGCAAACTCATCCAGAAAAATAATATTATAAGACCCACCCCTAACAGCACTAGCACTTGTAGAAGACGCCAGTATTTTAGATCCATTTTCTAGCTCCAGACTTCCCTTGTTCCATGTCATTACTCCCTGTTGTAACCATTTGGGAAGATGCTCGTATGCAAGTTGCAAACGTGATAGTAGATCACGAGCTACCGCAGCCTTGTTCGCAAGAATTGCTACATTAACTGTTGCATTGAATAATACATAATGAAGAAGATAAGCAATAATAATAGTTGATTTTCCAGACTGTCGAGGTAACTTACAAATCGTGAAACGATTGTTGTGAAATGTTCCCACCATTTCTTTCTGAAAATCGTACATGCTAAAGGGAATAAGACCTTCATCAAGAGAAACAATCTTTACATAATTTTCTATAAAATATTGCGGGCTGTTCATACATTTTGTGTATTCCTCAACCTCTTGTTTAGTCCATTCTTTAGAAACATTTGCTTTCTTGAGATTAGGGTTTCCTAGATAGACAGATTCAGACATCTATAAATTCTCTATTCTTTATATGGCCTTCAGCAATATCCTCTTTAGACTGTCCATAATAACGTACAGCGTGGTGTTTTTCTACCAGATACTCATTAACAGACTTATCTGTATAATCTGTTGTCCTCCACAACTCACCTAATATACGGCCAAACTTTCCTTTACCATCCTTATGAGTTTTGAGTGTAATTTTTTCATCAGCCAACATACCCTTGAGGTATTTCTTAGCCGCCATACCGTATTTCTTTTCTACTAAATCTCTAGTTCTTGATTCTGGGGTATCTATACCATATAAACGAATTCTCTGTTTCCTCATCCATACACCAAACCCTAAATCAATATTAACATCTACAGTGTCGCCATCTACTACTCTTACTATTTCGCATGGATATGTGTGCATTTATTTTTCCTTTATTATTTTTTGTAACTCAGCAGTACTTCCAACAAATAATGCATTGGTCACATTCTTCGGTGCGTTATCAGGAACTTCTTTAAGTCTTTTCATCTTTTCTTGTAAGTCTCCAAGTTTTTCAGTAACCTCTGCAACATTTTTGATGAGTTGTCCTGCCACTTCATAGGCTCTTGGATGTTCTCCTTCTTTGGCAAGTTCAAGGATGCCGTCAATGGCCACGCTCCCCCGCTCCACCAGTTTGTAGAAATTTTCTCGTTGATATTCATAATCTTTTTCTATATCCTCTTCTTGCTTTACTTTTACTGGCCATCCAACACCCATTGAAATACTACCAGGCTTAACATCAACATCGCCCACCCAAGGATGTTCAATTATATCTTGCTGTAATGGATCTTGTACAACGCCCAATTCTTTATCAATTTGATCCTTTGCCATTAATCAGTGCCTTCAGCCCCGGCTCTCTGATCTTCACCTGTTACTGGATTGAATTCTTGAGCATCTTGAAAAAAAGAAGTTGTTTCATTAAATCCAAAATCATCATCAGCATCAGCAGTTGCTGGTTTAGGTGTGACTGTAAATCTTTGTTCACGTTTTGGGGATTGGTCTGGCATATCCGTATATTGATCAGCTTGAACCGTCTTGATAACCTTACTAGAAGTAACAGGCCCGTAGAGATAAAATTTTGCAGTATATGCTAACGTATAAATTATTGACCGTCTAGAAGTAAAATCTCCCTCATAATCATCTTCATAACCAACACTATTTAAAATTATAGGAACATCTCTTTTAATACCCATATCAGTGTTATCATTAATAGTTACTGTATAATCGGGTTGAAAATAAGGAAGTATTTGTTCAACAATTTGTAATGCATCGTCAGATTGTTTAGATAAAATATATAATTCAAAATCAACATTATAAGGTACAGGCATATATTGCGTATCTAATTGTTTAGCAGTAGTTCCCTTTACCTTCTTAAATTGTTGAACTCGATTTAATTTCCGGCCAGGATCATAACTTAATCCTGTAATTTCAAATCCTATTCTTGGTAAGGTTACAGCAACTTGTTTTGTTAAATCTGCATCCTCTCGTAAACGGACAAGAAACTTTTGTCTTGGGCCATACGCAAGTGGAACTTTCATTGACTGTATAATACTTCCATCATTGTCTTTACGAACCAAATGAATATCATTAAATACCGTACCAAAAGCTACCACCACTTTTCGAATTGTTTCATGGTAAAATTGTTGTCCTAACATTATTCGCTCCCTGCGTCACCGAATGGATTAGATTCGGAGAAGTCTAATATTGTGTCATCTAAAGCATCAAATAACTCATTTTGAGCAGTTTGATCCCCTGTTGACTCCATATCCCCTACTATATATTCCTCATTCAAGAGATAAGAACCATTTTCAAGTAGAACACTCTCACCCACAGAGCTCTCATCATTTTCTCCTACTATATTATCCCCATCAGTTTCCTCTAATACAAGACCAGCATCGGCCGAGTGGCCCCACTCTAATCTTATATCTTCATTTACAGCAGAGGATTGTTCTAATGTAAACTGATAGATTAGAGCTTGAGTTGATAGAGCATCTTCTATTGCGTCAATCGCAGAAATACCAGTATCCAAAGCTTCAGAACTGTACTCAAATAATCTGCACCTCATCTTATATACAGGATTAGTATCCAACTGGTGAAATGGATCATCGTGATCTACAAAATTAATCTCAAATAATTTTTTTAGAATAGGATGATATATAGCATCTCCCTCTAATGGCCTATCCGAATCAGTTGCATCTGTCTCTGATACAATATAAAATGTACTTCCTTCTAATTTATAATCGCTATCTAAAGTTCCAGACTCAACTAAAATAGAACCTCCTGTAGTATCTGTACCACTTTCTATTCGAACCTGTTTCGTTTTACCTTGAAATCTATCTTTACTTACTACAAATGTGGCTTCACTTAGGTTCTGTAAACCAAATTGAGTCATAAGTTCACGTTCACCGGCAAATCCGCCGTCTGCATCTTCCATATACATTTCGATAGGAGCAGAATATTGAAATTTTGAAATACTATCTTCACCTAATACAGTATCCTCTGCCACAAGTGTCCTATCCAAATAATGAACATCATGACCATAAATCTGTATTGCTTCTGCAACTAAATCTGCATACAGATTTTTTTCGGTAGTAACTGCTGCTGCACCACTAGTATGAAAATGTTTGTTGACCGCCATATTTTATCCTACCAGAAAAGCTGGACTAATTTCAAAAGACTCCTGCATCTTTTCTTCAAGAGAATTTTGTTCCTCTAATCCTTGTGTATAAAGAGTTTCACCATTCATTGTAACTCCACCCAACATAGTAACACCATTAAATTTAGAAAGATTTGTGCCCCATTGTTTCTTAATTAAAGCTGTTGCATATCTTTTTAAAAACATATCATCATAGATATCTGTATAGGTAGCTGGGTCTAATTTTCGATAACATTCTATTAAAATATAATCTACATCAGGAGTGATATCATTTTCCCAATCCATATCAAGATATAATCTATTTTGATGTTGATTAAATCGAATAGGAGTCTCTCCTACAAGAATATGTTGTATAAGATCAAGATTATCCATAGTCATTTGATAATGCATTATAGAAGTTGAAGACAAATCAAATAGATCATTTAATCTCAATTGATACTGAATGTCAAACATATTACTACTACCACTACCTGTATCAGTAAGAGGAAATACATTCAACACAGATATTACAGCACTAGGTAGAGGAACATAATTCGTTCCTTCTTTCCAAGTTGCAGTAATAGAACTATCAACTGTATCTGTACCAGTTGTATCAGCATTAGCACGAGCTCTTGATACTTCAGCCGTTGTAATCAAATGTTTAAGATACATCCTCTCAATACCATCGTAATGATATTGTGCGAAATATTGAAGAGCTTCATCTATACGATCATCTGCTTGATCATCAGAAATATTGATATCTATGACTCCATCACCAAGAGCCCGTAGACAATAACTTTTAAAAGTAGTTTTAGTTGTTGGAACAGCCATGTTTATATCCTTTTCTACTATTTATAAATTAACTGTCTCGTTGCTAGACAATTTGGCCCGAACTCGACTTCTTCTTCTAACCATTTTCCTCGTTTTTTAAACCCCACTCTTTGATATGCTGGAAGAGCTGCTTTTCGTGGCATACTCCATATCCAGTGACATCCTTCCTTCTTACCCTGTAAAATGGCTTGTCTAAGTAATATTGCAGAAAGGCCTTGGCCTCTATAGTCTGGATACACGTAAAGTCCTCTAGATCGATAGATTGTTTCTTCTGTTTTAAAACCGCTGTTTACTCCAACAATTTCATCTCCGTGTTTTATAACCCAAAATGATGGAGTATATTTCTCAAAAATAGTTTTATCTTTGATTATAGTTCTGGGAGACTTCCAGTATAAACTACTCATAGATTCTATTTTACTAATTCTGCCAGGCCATAACTGATCATGCCAAATATCATATATTTCTTCAAATGTTGATACAACACATTCATAATTTATAGACGCAATTTCCTTCATATAAATATATAGGTAATGCGAATAGGTCTAGTTGCAACAAGCAGAAGTGGTTCTACATATTTTCGAAGGGTTCTTTGTAACACTTTTGGATTATATGATCCATCATCATGGTTAAGGGAAAACTCCTATAAAAATATAAAAAAAGAAAATTGGAGTAGACAACCCCACGTACTTAAAATTCTTCCCCATTACATACCAGAAAATGAATCCATTGGAGACATAATAAAAGAATATAAAAATATTTGGTTATACAGACAAGATGTACTATCACAATTTTTAAGTCATATTACCAGACTTCGTACCAAAGTTAATCATATACACTACAAAACAGAAAGGCCGGATATTCCTGATAATAGTCTCATTGCAACTAAAGAAGAGTTCGATATGTTCATAACTAGATTGGAACAATTCTGGGAGATTTATTACACACATAATGAGGGCTCTTTAATTTCTTTTGAGGAATTTTTAAAAGATCCTCTTACAACCCTTATTGATTTACAGGAAAATTATGATTTAAAAGCAAACAATAATTATAAATCAGAATTAACAATAAAATTGGATATTAATTATAAAAAGAAATTCAAGAACATAGAAGAAATTAAAGATTGGTTTGAAAAGTGTCGGATTTTTGTATAGTGTGCAGCCCACGTTCTGGTTCTTATTACCTAATAAATGCTTTATGTCAATCCTTTGGTTTAGTAAACGGTAATGAATGGTTTGGTAGAAATAAAAAAGCAGACCTTACTAAATCAACCGAACTTTCTACAACTCCTGTAGATATTGATTGGACAGTAAATGAAGACCTCCTTTCAGCAAAAGAAATACAACAACGCTTAAATCATCTTAAAAATTTTCCCGTACCTTTCTGTATAAAAGCAATGCCCCTACAATTTACAAATACTATTGAACAGGTAAATTTACCTAGACAAGAGAGATTGGAATTTGCTGTCGATACACTAAATGAATTTGATCTGATATGGTTTCAACGAAAAGATAAGATATCACATTTCTGTTTTGAACTTACAGCAATGTTTTGTAGTCAACCAGACTATCCTAGAAATAGAGAATATTCTATTTACAAACCAGAAAAAAGAACAATACCAAAACCACAATCCTTTACTGCCACAGAAAAAGACTTTGAGAAGTACATATTTCGTGAAAATTTCAAGGAAGCATTACATGCATTTTATTTTACAAAGAAAGCTCCAGTTATAGAATATGAAGACTTTCTTGAAGATAGTGATAAAGTCATAATGGAAGTTGCAAATTGGTATAATATTAAACCTAATTTCTTGGAAGAAAATAAAAAAGAAATTATTCATAATCCAGATTATAGTGAAATTTTTACAAACTATTCAGAGATTAAATCATGGTTTTATTGGAGAGAATAGAAGAAAAAATGATCGGATATATTGAACTAAAAACAACGAAAAAATTTAAACCTGAGAGAAACTGGGTAGGTATTCCTATACCTAGAATGATTGCTGGTGATTGGATTGTCGGCGCAGAACTTGATAACCCTGGCCCTAAGTTTATAGAACAACTTGCAACGCTTATGGTAGACCTTCACTCTTATACTAATCAACCCCACTTCCCATTAGACAGGTTATATGACATACCAGAATCTAATATGGAAGAAGTGATTCACGGACTTATAGAATGGCCTGACAGAGGTTCGTTCTGTGAAGATGCTCTATACGATCTACTAGATATTAAACCAGACCTTGATAAAAAATTCTATATACATGGTGATTTATGGAAACAAAATATTCTTGTAGATGAAGAAGGAAATCTAAACGGTTTGAGAGATTGGGAATCCTTTTCTTATGGTGATCCTCATTGGGATTTCCGTATGATTCGTAGATGGATCGGTTGGGATGGTTTAGATAAACTTCTTAAAATTTATAATAAAGCAACTACCAGAATATTAGCTAATAATCATGGCGTACCTTGGACTTGTAAAAGAGAATATATTGAAATATTAGATAAAATATCTCTTTGTCATTCTGTAAGAATTCGTAAAGAGAGAGGTCTTCTTAGACACGATAAACCAGATGCTTTAGATTTATTTGAAGAATATATAAGAATTTGGCCTAAGTCTCCCCTAATGAGCGTGGATGGCCGTTTTTCTTACATCAAACTTAATTGAAGTTTTCGTAATATTCCCATTCCATAGGTTTGTTATTCCTATGGGTAAAATGCACAAATTTTATATCTGGGTGAAATTCTCCTCCCAAAAAAATATAATCATTTCCTGTAATTTTCTGATACTTACGTGTGATCTGGACTTGCCACTTTGTCATACTTCTGTTGACAATATCTTCGTTAACAGCCCATCGTGTGAACCAGTGGTTTGGAAGCATAATCAACTGCAACCTCTCTTTAACAGAATCCTCGACAAAATATTGCTCGCCATTTACTGGCCCTTTAGTAACTCCATTATCAATGTAATATCTTTGCCACCCATGTATGTCTGACATAAATTTATCATAAATGTACTTACAGTCTTTTGGATAATACTTAAAAAAACCTCCGTTGATAAAATACCCCTCTTTCTTTGTATCCCTCCACCAACCAGGCATTGCAAGAAATTGTCCTTGTTTTATAGGATAGTCAAAAATCTTTTTATAGTCTCCCATAAGAAGAACATCAATATCCATAACACAAATAGGATCATCTTGATCTAATTGCATACCCCACATCTTATTCCACTGAAGAGTTACCTTTGGATGGTATGGTTCTCGTATCCATTCCAGTGTATATCCCTCACCGCTTAGTTTTTTTTCTAAGTAGTCTTCGTATTCGGGGCCGTATTTTTCACCAATTCTAACTGCTAATATTTTCATAATATGGTTTCCATTCGGGTAAAACTTCAATTAAACAAGTATTTCTATAAACATCTCTATCCTTTATATCTTTTAACATTTCCCACATCTGATTTTCATTCCATGACATATTTTCAAGATATGAAATTAAATTATCAACTTTATCTGACCAATTGTTATAATAATTATCTATATACTTTTCTCTTATATTAAAAGGAACAGATTCAATTGAATAGATTTCTTTTGGGCCGAAAACTAAATTGTCTAAAGAAACATTATCGACATTATTAATAATATCCAATATATGTCCTATATTCAAAGCATTTAATGTTGGACAATAACTTACAATAACATTTGAAAATTTTTTAAACTTTTCTACATTATTCATTATAACTTCCCACTTAGAAGGAAATCTTAAATAATTATTTTTCTCTCCCCAAAATTCTATAGACACATTCATGTGTACCTCTTTAAATTTAGGTATGAAATCAAAAATATCCTTACCATCAAACTTGGGCGTCAGTGTTGCGTTAGTTGTTATATTCAAAATTAGATTTTCATTACATCGTTCCATTATATCATAATTTTCTTTTATAGCTAATGTTTCTCCACCAACAAGTTTTAGTTCTAACAAATTTTCAAAATAGTCATCAAACGAATCGTCCCTTTTAGTTACAAAATGGGGATTATTATTCATACTTGGATGTAACTCTTTACCTAATTTAATATTCTCTCGAGCTAATGTTGATGATAAAATAGGTTTACACATATTACATTTTAAATTACAAAAATTATCTTGTGCCTTATATTCCATAGTTAATATAAAGGATTCTTCAAAATTTGTTTCTAGATATTTTTCTAATTCTTCTTTCTTATGACTAAATTTACCAGAAATAAAATTTTGTAAATGTTCTTTTCTAAAACTATTTGTAGAATGTTTTTCTTGTTCTATACAACGAATACAACAACTATCTATTAGAGGGCCGCCACCTTCTATAAATTCCTGTCGAAAGGAAGCAAAATCTTCATTCCAATTTTCTGTTATGATATGACAACATGGTTTAATTTTACCACCAATAGAATTCATAACATTCGTGAAGGGCTCGGAACAAAGCCACTTATAGTTTTCTAATTTTTTAGGCATCAAAATATTTCTGTATATTTCCACCAGCTAAATTTTTTACAACTCTACCAGAAGCAAATTCAAATTGTCTAGTTATACCAGAAAAAACACTACACTTTCTTTTACACATACTTAAACATTTACTTTCTACATCCCACGACATCTGTAATGCTTCATAAAATTTGTTTTCCAATATTTCGTCAAAAGTTTTTTCTTCTAAATTGTTGCTATCATCTTCGTGGTATTCACGATACCAATCTTGTTCTTCAGCTAAATCATCATAATCTGGTAAATAATAACATGCCCAAACTTTATTATAACAGTTAATATAAAACTGATTTTCATCTATAGCTTTACATGCTATAGGTTCTAAATTCGTGCTCTCTCTTAATTTATCATTCTTAACTACCCTTTTATTCCACTCTGGAAATCTATCTTGAACTTCTAGATTATATTCCTTGCCTTTATAAGTAAATGGTTCCCAAGCACTTCTACGGTCTGTATGACACGTTACAAAGTCAGAAAACCCCAATCTTGTTGCTTCTTTCTCTGCCTCTTCTATTTGAAATTGATTATGTTTAAATATAATCATTCTCCAAATTGCATTACCGCCACCTTTAATAAATGCCTGAGCATTTTCTATAATCTTATCATAATTTGCGCCTATTCTATATAAACCCAATTCTGGGCCCATCCCATCTATACAAAAGAAAACATGACTTGAACTTGATGGATTGGAACCAAAAAAATTGTCTTTAGCAAAAACTTCGCCAAGTCTATACCACCAATCTTTATTTCGTAATGACCCATGTGTGCTAAGACCTATAGTCGTACCCTGAGATATAATAAAATCACATATAGGGAGAAAATCTTTACTAGCAACATTTTCAGAAAGTTGTCCTTGAAATCTTATCAAACCAACAGGATGTCCAATATTTTTATAAACTTTTTTAAATGTCTCTAAAGAATTGTCCCGATTATCCATACCATCTTTTTTAACAAGTACGCCATCTCTTATCTCATTACGTCTACATTGTGGACACATAAGATTACAAATATTATTAAGTTCCCAATTCATCCATAAAGGTTTATTGAAATCAAACATAATAAGGCTCCCATTCTGGAAAAACATCTGGCAAACATGTCCCTCTTAATTTATCTCTTGCCTTAACATCCTTTATCATGATTTCCATTTTACTTTCATCAAATTCTGTGTTTTCTAAGAGAGATATTATTTTACTAAAATCTCTATGAAATTTTAAAGGAGCATTTTCAAAATAATAATCTATAAACCTTTCTCTAATATCAAATGGTACAGCTAATGGGGTATAGATTTCGCCGGGCCCAAATACCAAACTACCGCAAGCAAAGTGTAAAAAATTAGGATTTTCTTTTTGTAGTTTTAGAGTATTAAGAGCAACATCTAATTGATGCCCTATGTTCAAAGAATTAATAGTTGTGGCAAATAAAACCTTTGCGTTCTCTGCAAATCTATGAGCATTATTTAATATAACATTCCAATCAGAACCGTACCGTATATAATTATTTCTTTCTCCCCAACATTCTATAGAGACATTTATTTGCACATTTTTAAATAAAGGAATATAATCAAATATATCTTTGCCATTAAACTTGGGCGTCAGTGTTGCATTAGTTGTTACCACTAAATTCATATCACCAGCTAAACCCAAATCAACTACTCTTTGTATTAAATCATAATTAAGTTTAATAGCTAAAGTTTCTCCACCAACCAATTTTAATTCATGCAAGTTTTTTAAAAAAGGATCGTATTCTTTTGCTTCAAGTGCTGGGCCTTTATAATGAGGGCCGGATTTTTTAAACCTATTTGAATTTACTCTTTCACTCCCAATCTTAAAATCTTCTACAGCCAATGTCGAAGAATTCATAGGATGACACATATGACATTTTAAGTTACAATAATTATCTGGAGCATTATACTCCAAGGTAAGAATAAAAGGTTCCTTCCAATCTGTTTCTAAATATTTTTCTACTTTCTTTTTATATTGAATCCACTCTCCACCAAATTTACTGAGGTACATATTTCTATGACTTTCTGTTGGAGAATGTTTTTCTTGTTCTTTACAGACAATGCAATATTCGTCTGACATGGGGCCACCACCGTTTAGAAATTCCTTTCTAAAATTTCTAACTTTTTCCGAATGATGATTTTCCATAATGGTGCCATTAGAAGTATAATCCCACCCCTTAATTACACAACACGGTTTAATAACTCCTGATATTTGTTCTACCACATTAATAAAGGGTTGTGGACAAAACCATTCATAATCTTCTATTTTTTTAGGCATCGAATCTACTTGTAAAAAGTTTTTGTGTTATAAACAACGAGTTTCTATCAACTCTTCTACTTCTATAATTACATCCTCTAAAATAATAAACTTCTGCTTGGCTCAAAACATCTAAAAGTTTATCAAAAGCTTTATATAATTCTGGCAATGCATATTTTAAAATTACTCTATTATAACTAAAAATATTACTTGCATTAAAAAAGACCTTTTTTCCCTTGACTTCTTTCAAAAGTCTGTTATAATCTGGTTCAATTAAATTCATTAACCAAAAATCAATATCGTAACTCTCATACATCTCTTCTTGCCAGATTCTCATTTCCTCATAAGTTCCAAAACTCTCAGATCGTCCTTTATGATATTCTATATTCCAAATAAAATTAATATCTGGATGCATTTTATCTACAACTTCCAATTCTTTAAAATCAGGATTCGTATCTAAAATTTGTTTCTTAATATCAAGTATTTTTTGAGAATGATCATATATTATAACCTTACCGTTAAAATTTAATTTATGAACAAAAACTTCTGTAGCATAACCTCCAGCTGGAGAAAATATTACGTCAAATTCTTGATCTTCTGGAAGTTTCCCCAACCATTCATTATTCTGTAAATAATAATTATTTTTTTGATTGAAATTTTGACTCAATCTTTCAAAGTAATTATTTGCATGAGGTTTATCAAAATCATAATTATCTTCTCTAATATCTCTCCACATAGTTTTATGATATTTGTCATGCATTTTACCATAAGAAAATGCCTTTCTTGATCTTTGTTGATGTGAAAAATTATGTATTTTTCGAGATCCGTCTGGCGTCAACCAATAAGGAGTATAGTCATCATGATAATTCAGTGTAGATCGTTTAAATGATTTAATATCACCATATATATCAGGACATCCTAATTCTCTCCACTGATTTAAATTTAATTCTATATGTTGATAATGTAAATGCGCTGGTAAATTTGGTTTCGCTATTATATGCGCCTTACAATATTTTTCACTCTTTGAAAATTTTTGGAAATCTGTAATAGCAGTAATAGGATGGCCATTTCTAATAACAGTAACAATAAAAATCATTCCCACAGAACATATCATAACGTGTGTAGAATCTGTTTCTTTTTTTAAAAGGCCTTTAACTTCACTCTGTTTACATAATTTAATATAATGTCCATCTCCAGAACCAGTAGGGCCCCCAGACATTTGTAAATATGTCATCTGTGTTTGTTTTTCTATACTATAATCCCATTCAAGTTTATCTGGATACGTAACCAAGTAAAGTAATCTTTTATCTTTTATGGACTTAGGTACACCAACAAAGGTTTTAAACTCCTCAAAACTATTCATCAATTTCTTTCAATACCCATCTACCAAATCTCTTTACTAAAGAATCCTTCATTAATTGTTTTCGAGCTTTATTATTACCGCCATGAATAATGAAATGGAATCTATTTTCAGTTGAACTGTTTAATGCTTCATGTTCTACTCCATTGTCAAACCAAAACCCTGTACAATTTTCGAATGGTAATTCCTCTTTACTATCACTTCTTCGGAGATAACAATTCTTAGGTTGATAGAAAGCAAGGTTAATAGCAGATGCTATATTCCTTCTTGCACCTCTCTTATCTCTAGGAGCATTAGAATCATTATGAGGTTCGATACTTCCTCCAGGCTCCAATAACATAAACCTCAATCGTCTATATTCAGTGTGAGGGAAATCCTCCAACCATCGTTTAGTCTCAGGAGCTAGTTCTGCAACTTCCGTCCATCCCCATGTAACATCTTCTTCTCGAAGGTCATAACTATTAGGATTTTTTGTATGATGCCACCCCATGCTGGTATCTTTTGCATTTTTATGAACAAAACTATGAATAGCAGCAGAACGCCAACCATCACCAGTTCCATATCTATGATCGACAAAGAAACCTTCATCATAAACAGTTTGGGCTTCTTTTATACATACTTCGGGTATTTCTAAATCCATTTGTAGATACCATACATCATGATATCTGCACCACTCGATAATTGTCATTTACCTATTACCATGAATCTGTTCATTCCATTATCCAAAATTTTTGAACCAGAATACATTAAATTTACAATACTACTCTGTTCTGCTAATTCTTTGGGGGAACCAACACAGTTAATATGATCGTCATACATTTCTTCATCAGTAGATTGTAAAACATACACTGGATCTATATCTCTTTTATTTAGATCATGAAACCTAATCATGGGAAACATATGTTCACATGAACAATTAATTACCATATCAAATTGACAGTTTGGGTGCGGTGGGCCTAACTTCAGTTCTGGATCTAAAGGTTTATAAACAGACTTAAACATAATATCTCTGATAGAACATGCATACTTATCACCGTCTTTATATCTCTTATTATATTTGTAACTAATATTTTTTGTGTCGTTATCTATCTCATAATTATGAACAAACTCCACACCAACTTCAGATATTAACAATTCTACAATATAACTTGCATACCACCCTCCTATAAGGGCAACTTTTTTAGGTTTAATTTTTAAATCCAATATAGTATTGATTAACCACAACTTACTTTGCAGTTGTGAGGCTGTTGTTGCGTCTAAAGTTCTTCTAAACTGATGTGGATAATCTTTAGTTACATCTGCCGCAGTTTGTTTCCAATCGTTAGCAACCTCAGGCGTATAATTTATTCCATCTACCATAAATCTTCGATCTCTTTATCGTTCATACCCTCTCCATAGGAACTATTGTTAAACAAACAAATTTTATGATCCTTTCTCACTTTTCTACGTTCCATATCATCTGGATATATGTTCCCTTTAAACCAAGAATATGTATCTCCCTGTGGAAATCCTCTAAAAAATCCTTCATCCTCTTTCCACAGATTGTACCAATGATGATTAAGATAATTATCTAAACTAGGATAGGTGTAGAAAATAATCTCAGCATTCTTTTCAATCTCTTTCCATATTTTTTTTAATTGGCCACGGTTCCATCGAATCACAGAAGAGTTTAATGGAGTTGATTTATGTTTTGAAAAATTACGTTTAACAACATCAATATTATTCCACCATCCTCTTACAATATATGGTTTATCCATAGAAAGGTCAAAGAAATATTTTAAATCTTGATGAATAATAACGTCAAGGTCTAGGAACAGAAACTTATCGCCCTCAATTTTCCAAAAGTTCTTATCAGGTTCTTCATCTATACAAAACATATAACACTTACGATATGCCCAAAAGAAATTTCTATCAGACAAATAGTATTTGTCCCATGTTGTAGGAAGTTGAATGTCGTAAGATTGTGTTGGATTATCTGTTAGACAATAGAAGTTAAATGGTACTGAACAATTATTCTCACACTGTTTCTTTAAATTTTCTACATAAGTGTGATCATATTTGTCACCCCATCTCACACATAATATAGTATTTTCAATCATATAAACCTCTATAGAACTTATAAAATAGTTCTGTTATATACTTATGGCCTTCTTCATTTGGATGTGGATCATACATAAAGTTGACTCTAAGTTTAGATTGATCTGGATCAACTTCATCTAATTTATCTGACATAGTAAAACCACCAATTTGTTTAAACAGGGGCCAACCTAAAAAATGAGTTTCATCTATGTAATATAATAAGGGGCTATCAACAAAATGATTAATACCATTCCATTGATCTAACTCCCATGCTGGATGAAAGGCTTGTGCTTGCATATACTTTATTTTATTGGCTTCACAAAAATTTTGAAAAGCATGGATCCATCTGATACTTTTATTAAAATTATATTTTGCATTTAATAATTCTGTCTCCATCAAAACATCAAATATCTTTTCTTTTTTTTCTCTAGAAGTCGGATCATCGCCATCATATGCATCCTTTCCACGGTAGGGATTACATGATAAAGAATAATGAGCAAAATCCCAACGATCATAATGACTCCATAAAACGATAATTAATTCTTCACCATCATAGTTATCTATTACTTGATTGTATATGAACTCGTTTCCTCTGCCACCATCAGCATAATTTTTAAAAGTCATATTCAACTTCTTGGCAATTAACTCCGGCCAGATAGGCCAGGTATTAAATCCAAGAGCTTGTATTCTAGTTCCGGCTGTCCAACTATCTCCAACCATTAAAATTTGATTTTTCACTTTTCTCTCATATGTTTATTCCAATTTTTTTGAACTTCTTTAGCTTGTTCTTCTGTTGGAAGTTCTTTAAACTCTTCATCGTTGAATTCATATATGAAACCCTTTTCTTCTTTATGCGGCCGCATATACAAAGTTGACAAAAATAATCTAACCTTTAGGATACATCTTTTTATATTCATCATAGTAAACCTCACTAATTAATTCACACCCTAATTCATTAGGGTGTTCGTCAAATTCTGATATACACATATCAGTCCCATGTTCTCTCATTTTATCATGTAGTGTAAAACCATCTAAAAGATAACTATAGGGCCAACCTATTGTTCCTTCTAAATCAAAAAATCTTGAAAAGTTTGTAAAAGTCTTTGCAACCTCTGTGTCCTCAAGTTTTGTGCAATGTAAAAACCCCATACTCATTATAAGAGGCACCTCTTTTTGTTTACATATATCTTGTAATGCAACCATCCATCTCAAGCTCTTTTTAATCTGATGCCGAGGATCAACACATCTTGCATTTACTAACGCCCTAGAAGCTGTTACAAATTTATTTTCTGCTAAATACAAATTTGCTGGTTTTCCAGTAGTATTATCTATAAGTTCATTCCTTCGTGGCATAGTACCACCATCTGCCAATAGATACGGAATCTCAAACGTATTATTAACAAAATCCCACCTATCAAAACTTGACCACATAACAACCATTAAATCTGCTTTATCTAAGTTATCAAATGCCATATTAAAAATATACTCGTTCCCTCTTCCTCCTGCTCCTAAATTTGTAAGTTTCGCTCCTAACTTATTTGCTAAACGATTAGGCCACGGATCTTCCACAAGCACATTTTCTGTAAAACTACAACCACTTGCTATTAATTGCATTATACAAAACCTCACTTATAAATTTATGTCCAATTTCATTTGGATGTGTATCCTCTGGAGCAAATCTATGTTCATCTTCTAATTTAGAATCAATACTATAACCACCAATACGAGGATCGATAGGCCACCCTAAAAATGTATCTTTAATTTTATCCACATAGGGGCTATTAATAATAAGATTACAAAATTCTTTATACTGAATATTCTGTGTAGGTTCTGACTTACCCATTAATGGTTGACAACCTTGTACCTGTAAATACGGTATATCATTTGCCTCACAAAAATTCTGAAAAGAATACATAAAACTTAAAGAAGAAATAGTAGCTCCCTTAATACAATCTATATCATAGTCTCTATATACATTACTAACATCCCATTGTAGTCCAGATTTTTTAGGATTTTTTGATGGGGGTTTATAAAATTGATCATGCCATTCTGCGTCCAAAACAATTCTGTCTGGATGAAAACATTGCCAATTATAATGTTGCCATTTGGGGTTGAGTTGTGTATTTTTGTAGATGTTTAATCTCTGAACTTCAGACCACATAGCTACTATAAGTCCAACATTTTTCTCTTTTAATGTTCTTTCTAATATAGTAGTGTATATTGCTTGATTACCAAAACCACACCTTGCAAGATTAATCAAATCCATATCTAACTTATCTGCTAGTAATTCTCCCCATATAGGAAATTCGGGCATCTTGTGTTTCTTTGCATAATTATCAGTATACGAACACCCTCCTATGATTAATTTTTTACGTTTAGAAAACATTGACATTATATTTCTTTGAAAATTCCTCTGCATCGTCCCACGTATTTACTATAGGTTTACCTTTAATATTAAGAGATGTGTTCAATAACATAGGGCATCCAGTTTGTTCAAACCATTCTTCCAAGATAGACCTAATAATAGAACCACAATTCTTCTTTACCAGCTGTACTCTTGCTGTACCATCAACATGAGTAACAGATTTAAAATCGTGTTTTGCCTTTGCAACAAACTGCATATACTCATTCATTGGGCCGTCGAAATATTCGTCTGCAAATTCCGATAATATTGCTGGAGCAAAGGGACGAAATTTCTGCCTCTGTTTAATCTCATTCACAGTATCTTTTATATCATATCGAGGATCACCAAGAAGAGAACGGTTTCCCAACGCCCTTGGGCCAAACTCTGCTTTTCCATTTGCAACACCAGCAACTTTATTTTTCAGAAGCTCTTTAACAACTGAATTTGTATTAATTTTTTTTAATATATTATACCCAAGATAAGGATGTTTCCATTCCAATTTTTCTTTTAATACTAATGCGGCCGCACCTAAAGAACTACCAGCATCGCCAGGAGCAGGCATAATCCAAATATTCTTTCCTTTTATCTTGGAGTTTGCAACACAGTTTAAAGCACACCCTCCCATAATAACTAAGTTTTTCTTGGGACACATCTCCACAAGTTTTAGAAATTCCTTCTCATATAGAGCTTGCACAGAAGCAGCAAGGTCTTCTTCCTTTATATGATACCCCTGCCATTTATCTTTCCATATTTCTCTTGCTCCTCTATGATTATTTTCCCATAACAATTCACTTAGATCGTATATTGGTTCACCAAATGCCGACATACCCATAGTGATATATTCATCCTCATTGGGTTTCAGTCCAATACTTTGTGTGATTGCAGAATAGAGAAGACCAAGAGAGTATGGATATTTCCAAGACTTGATCTTTTTTAAATGAGTGTTTTTCCCTTCCCATATAGAAATAGTATCCCACTCTCCAATAGCATCTATAACCAAAACATTACAATCGTCAAATGGTGCGGTATAATATCCAGCAGCTGCATGGGATTCATGATGGCCGTAACACCAATCATACTTGAGTCGTGGAGTTTGCCACTTCTGACCAGCATATAATCGTCTTAAATTTTTACGGAAAGGTTTTTCGTAATATGCAACTACGTTAGCTTGATTACTAGGACTTCTGGGAAATTGGTCTGCATGAACCCACTTATCACCTTTTATACCACTATATCTTTCACTAGAAGAAGCATAATGAATTTTTGTACTATTTCGAATCAAACAAATTGCTGCGTCATGAAATCCTTCAGATATACCTAATATATTCATAGCAACTCCATAATAAAATACCGAACAACAAAAGTCAAGTAACTATTTTATAAAAGATGCATATGCGGCAAGAGCTTCAACGGGCGTTTCAGCTTTTCGAATAGCTGTTTTCTTTGTCCGTGCTTTACTATTTTTAACCGCATCCTGTTCAAACATTTTAAGTTTAAGTTTAAAAAGTTGTTCTTTATGTTCTGGCTCTTCTGGATCAAAATCAAAAATAATGTCTAAAGAAGCTTGACGTTCTTCGAATCCCTCTCCATCACCATGGCCATACATATTACGTTCTGTTGCATATCGGTGGAAAGCATCTCTAAATTCTTGTCGATGTTGTTCATTTCTACTTCTTGTACACTCATCAAGACTTTCATAAGACCACTCTTTTAAGAGAGCCTGAAATTGATCGTCTTCCTCATCAACCACAACGTAATATTCACGATTCTTTTCACCATCGCTCCACATAATAGCAACAGTATCTAATTCTGGGCTAGAATAATATGCCTCTACTATTCTACCACAAAATGCAAAAGGTTCACCAACAGCCATATTCTTACTCCTATCCTTTATTTATACGTAAATAATACGTCCTATCCTTTGGCTATACGCAAATTATACGTAGTAACCGTCCCAGAAGCTCCATTTGGAAATTCCTGAGATCGATAATCATCTCCAGACTGCAATGTCTGATAATTACCGGCACCATCTAATTTAGTATCCACCATAGCAGTTCCTCTAGTATTACCACCAGAAGTTGCCGCTGTATATACGATTTTATATCCATCACCATCATTAGCAGCTGTATATCTTAACCAATTCCCCAATATATCATCTATACTACTAGTAGACATTTCTTGTAAATCATTATCCCCAGAAACAACTACCGGCATCCTACTGGGAGTATTAGCTACTCCATCTCTCTCATGAAGATAATAATTCGTGATAGTAGTCGGTTGATCTAATGTTTCTGGAATGCCCGCAGCTGAATACGCATCTGTATCTGCTCGTGTATCTGTGAAAACTGCTGTGGTTGAAACATTAGTATAATTTGTAGCAGCAGTTGATGAATCAGTTATTGTATATGTTCCTGCTGTAGTTGCACTCTCTGTACCAGAAACAAGAAGATCAATGCAATCGTAAATAAGAGTATCCTTCAAATCAGTAAGAGAACAAGATTGAATGTTCCCACTACCGTCATAATATACAGGAAAGGTTGTTCCAGTGTCAGTAGTGTGACCAACATCACTTGTTGTATATGCTAAATTTATTTTATCATATGTTACAGTAACAGTGCCAGGTTCAGCAGTTGTACCTTCTGCAACAAAGGCCGAGGCAGACTGTGAAGTTGCACCAGCTTTTTGTCTGGTATCATCCATAGAAGCTATATTTGCACCACTATCGCTAACCTGTGTTATGACCGCTGATGGAGTAACACTATAAGCATAGATCATTCTTTTCTGTATCTCTACCATTTCTGCACTAGACATTTCCGCAAGATCATTATTGTCATCAACGTATAGTAAATTTCTAGAAGCCATTATTTTTTACCTTCCTCTTCTCTTTTTGAACGAAGTTCACCTTCATCTATTACTATAGATCCCATTTGGATATAATCTCCGTCCTTCCATTCGCCTTCATGTTTTTTCCCATCACTGTAGGTATATGTTCCTTGACCATCTGGTTTGCCGTTCTTAAATTCACCTTCATATTTATCTTTCTTACCAGTTGAATTTACCCAAATTTCAACACCCTGGCCATGTTGGATACCTTCTTTCCATTCACCAACATATGTGCCACCATTAAAAACAGTATAAGTGCCATGACCCCACTTTGCACCCATTCTGAATTCCCCTTCGTATGTGTCTCCGTTAGCAAAGGTTGTGATGCCTTGACCATGTTGAGTATCCTTTTCAAACATCCCTTCTTTCACTCTTCCATCAGCATCAGTTTGAATGCCTTGTCCGTGTCTCCATTCATTCTTGAATTCGCCAACGTATTTGTTTCCATTAGGTAAGTCCAACGTACCTTTTCCGTGCTTTAAACCGTTCTGAAATTCACCAACATATTTCATCCCATTGTTAGAAATATATGTACCCTTTCCGTGTGCTTTACCATTCTTGTATTCACCTTCGTAACTTTCCCCATAATACGCACCATTTTCCATTCTGCAACCGCCAGGAACCCACCCGTGGTCAGCCGGCGGTTCATCGTGAGACTTAGGTATGTCAGGATCAATACTCGCTACAGGTGCTCCCCATTCTTCGAGCTCATCTGGAACGTCATCAGGATAGATAAAGTGGCCTTTTCCGTGGTATTCTCCATCCTTCCACTGACCTTCATATGTAGCCCCATTCATGTAGAAATATTTGCCCTTACCGTGGAATTTGTAATTCTTCCATTCTCCAACGTATTTTTCTCCGGCACGTGGCCCTTCATCCCAAGTATATTCTAATTCGTTATCAGACATTTTTTTTCCATTCTTTCTATTTATATCACACTAGCATTTACGTGACCAGTTGCATCCACCCTTTCTGTATGGGTGAACTCCAATAACGAATCAAATTGACCGTTCTTCCACAGGCCCGATTGGCGTATTTTACCATCAGCACCATAACCAATACCTTCCCCATGTGATTGACCATTTTTAAATTCACCGACGTATTTGTCTCCATTACCAAAAATAAGGGTGCCGTATCCATGAAATAGGGCATCCTTCCATTCACCGATATATTTAACCCCATTAGCAAAGGTAAAAGTACCTATTCCGTTAGGTTTGCCATTCTTGTGAGAGATCAATTCTTTATCCTCCCATATACCTTCCATCACTCTTCCATCGTCAAAGGTATAAGTACCTTGTCTATCAGGTTTACCGTTTATATATTGACCAACATATTTTCTTCCAGTGGGCTTAGTAAAGACACCTTTCCCATGCCATTTACCATTCTTCCACTCACCATCATATTTCGACCCATCAGCATAGGTAAAAATTCCTTGTCCATGCTTTTGATTATCCTTGTATCCACCGATATGTTTACCCCCATCAGCAAAGGTTTCAATACCATGTCCGTTGGGTTGGCCAGACTTCCATTCGCCCTCGTATTTCGATCCATTGGGATGGGTAAAAGTGCCTTGACCATGCATTTTACCTTCCTTGAAATCACCAATGTATATGTTTCCATCTGGATAGGTAAGAGTGCCTCGGCCATGTCTATCACCGTCTGTAAGTTCACCAACATATTTTCTTCCAGTAGGATAGGTCACGGTGCCGAATCCGTCTTCTTTACCATCCTTCCAATGGCCAACATATTTGTTCCCATTGGCGTAGGTCACGGTGCCTAATCCATGATATATTCCGTTCTTGAATTCACCAACGTACTTACCCCCATCAGCAAAGGTTTCAATACCTTGGCCGTGGTATTTACCATTCTTCCATTGACCTACGTATTTGTCTCTATTAGTATTGGTTACGGTGCCTTGCCCGTGTTGATTGCCCTCTTTCCATTGACCGACATATTCATCTCCATCGGCAAAGGTATAGGTGCCATGTCCGTGGGGTTTGTAATCCTTCCATTCCCCTACATATTTTTCTCCAGCACGAAACCCTTCGTCCCAAGTATATTCTAATTCATTATTATCCATTTTTTGTATCTAAACCCCATTCAAAAAGTGGCCGTTTTCAAATATTCCTTCTTGATACACTTTTCCACCAACGCCATAAGTAATACCCTGTCCGTGTGCTTTGTTATCCTTCCATTGGCCAACATATTTTTTCTTGGAATCCTCTGAAAGAATTAATGTATATGTACCTTGTCCACTAAATTTATCATCCTTAAATTCACCTTCATACTTTTCCCCATCAGCAAAGATATGAACGCCTTGGCCTTGCATTTTACCTTCCTTGAAATCGCCGATATATTTATTTCCATTGGTATAGGTATGTGTACCTTTACCATGACATTTACCATCCCTGTATTCACCAACGTATTTTTGTCCTTCGGGAGAAGTCGCAGTGCCGTGGCCATGTTGTTTACCATTCTTCCACTCACCAACGTATTTGTTCCCTGCAAACCTACCATTAGGACTAATAATTTCAGTGCCATAGCCATGAGGTTTGTCATCTTTCCATTCACCAACGTATTTGTCTCCTTCAAACCCGAAACCTTCAGTAAGGGTTAAGGTGCCTTGTCCGTTCTTTTTACCATCCTTGAATTCACCAACATATTTGTTTCCATCGTTATGGGTAAAGATTCCTTGGCCATGCATCTTACCATTCTTCCACTCACCAACATAATGATCTCCATTATCAAAGGTATATTCTAAATCATTATCCCCCATTTAAATTGCTCCTGGCGCAAATCCTGCTACAGAATTTTTAACCTTTCCATCAGAACCAACAATTTGAATAACATTTCTTTGCATACCTGAGTGTAAGAATACTTCATCCTCACCAATAATGTCATCACCAGCATCAGTTCCATCAGCAGCACTTCTATCCATGATAACATTATCACCAGCATCAGTTCCAGCTGCGGCTGTTTGATCTAAGACAATAAACGTATCCTCACCTCTACGAGACAGAGGAGCATAAACTGTCGAAGTCATTTGAAGTCCAGTATCATGAACGTGTGTTAATTTAATCTCAGAGTTAGCACCAAAGGTAATAACTGCACCATCAGAAATCATAAAGAGATCATCTCCAACACCCAAATCAGCAGCAACACCTGCACCACCAGCAACCGTCAATGCACCAGTAGTAGCACTTGTGGAAGCAGTAGTTGCAGTAACAGATACAACACCACCAGCAGTTATTCCGATTGCGTTGGGGTCTGATGCAGAACCGATAGTTCCAGCATCTGCAATTAAAATTGCAGTATGAGTTGTTGTTCCACCAGTGGTATGCACAGTACCAGTTTGATCAGGAAATGTAATAGTACGATCTCCAGTTGGGTCTGTAATTGCAAAGGTAGTCTCATTTCCATCAGCAGTTGCACCCTCAAAGATCAGAGGACTGCCTCCTACTAAAGTTGCTCCAATTGTTAGTGTGTCTGCAGCTGCATCACCTAGAACCAAGTTACCGTTAAGAGTAGTAACACCTGTAACAGTTAAATTCTGACTAAAAGTCCAATTACCACTTGAATCTATAGCAACGGAGTCTGAATCACCAACAGAACCGATATTCCCATCATTTGCAACAATAACATTACCAGTAAGTGTTCCATTAAATTTTGTACTTGTTAAAATTCCACTACTAGGATTATAGGTTAATCCTGTATCAGATTCAAGGCCTTGACCACCTGTAGCTCCATCAACAAATACTGGATACACAGTTTCATCAGTAGAGTTATTTGCATTGATTGTAATATTGCCCGCAGTACCAGAAACAGCAGAACTCCATGTCGTTGTACCAGAACCGTCAGTAACCAACACATTACCATCCGAACCATCGGACGCTGGTAATACCCAAATTTGATCTGCACTTAATGCTGGTGCCTCAAATCCAACATAATTTGCACCTTCATAGAAACGTAATTCTTGGTTTGATCCAGCGATATTAATACCGCCTTCTACATTTAAAAGATCACCAACATAAAGGTCTGCACTTGTACCAATACCACCAGTGACAACCAACGCACCAGTAGTCTTACTTGAAGAAGCAGTACTGCTACTAAGGGTAACAATACCAGCAGAACTAATTGCAATCGCATTTGGGTCAGAAGTAGAACCAATCTCTCCATCATCTGCAACAGTAATACCAGCAGAGTGAACACTTCTTCCACTTAATGTGAGAGCTCCGGCGGCAGCAACTGTTATTGCAGCAGGAGTAGTAGCAGTACCAATTGTACCGCCATCTTTAATCTTGATGTCATCTACAAAGGTTACGATACCACCAGAAGATATCGTCATTGCTGTTGCTGCACCAGCGCTTCCAATTGTGGCATCATTCTTTAAAACAATATCATCTTTAAATGTTACAATGCCAGTAGAAGCAAGAGTCATGATATCTGCAACTGAAGCGTTACCGATTGTATAACCATCAGCACCTTTAAAGGCACCAGTTGTTGTTATTGCACCAACACCCAAAGTTCCTGCTAATGTTGTGTTTGCACCAGAAAATGTTGCGGCTGTAGTTGTGCCTGATTTTATAATAAGATTATCAGATGTGTTTGTTAAACTACCAAAAGTAGATCCAGCGTCTTTAAGGAACACATCTCCACCATCTGCATCTAAAATAATATCTGTAGTTGCATCTATTGTAAAAGTAGAACCAGAAGAGATTGATGTAAAAGCAGGAGAAGAAGCAAATGTAACAACACCATCACTTGCAATCGTCATTGCATCAGCAGTTGTAGATGAACCAAGGGTTCCTCCATCGGCAACTGCAAATGAAGCAGCTCCAGTTAATAGAATTGTTCCATCTGCATCTGGAACCGTTACAGTACGATCCGCCGATGGATCTGCAACGGTAAAAGTGGTTTCAAATGCATCATCTGTAGCACCTTCAAAGATAAGAGAAGTACCATATGTAGGATTACTTTCTAGTTGAGATACATCACTTACAATTTTATTAAACTCTAATCTGAATTCTTCTAGAGATTGATTTGCTGTTACTGTTGAACCTGTAATTGCCATTATTGTTTACCTACCAGTTCTTGTAAGAGATTTTTTATTTCATGCATCTCAGATTTCAAAGTATTTATCTCTCTTGTTGTATTTCTTATCTCATCTCTTTGTGCTTGAGCATCAGCCGCACGTTTTTTTGCCATTTCATATGCATTACGATTACGGTTTACAATTGCATGGCTGCCATCCGTAGTTCTAACCAGATCATCCCGGCCTTCCACTGGTATATGTTGTAATTCTCCATCTATCATTTTACATTGCCAATGCTAAGCACCTCAATTCTTTAATACGAGGTGGTTCTGCTGTATTTGTTCCTTGTAATACAATTTTAATTTGAAAAGAAATAAACTCATCCAAAGGTGTACCTACACCATCATCCGTTACTCCAGCCGTATACACAAATTGAGCAAAAGTCTCTTTAGTCGTAGCATTTTGTGTTGCCGAATCCGGCGACCCATCACTATTAAAAGCAACATATCCTAAATCATCAAACTCTGATGCATCATCAGTTCTTAAAATCTTATAGTAAGCTTTGATAGTCGCAGTAGAATGTCTGTGCCCAGCAAAAAATACTTTAAGAGCAGTTGCTGCATTTTCAAGAGTCACTTTCTTAGTCAAATAAATGTTAGCATTATTATCTCCATCAGGTTCCGTTGATGCTATAAAATCTGTGGTGGGATATACATCGGAAGAAGAATCTATTTTATTCAATTTATTACCTACTGCAATAAATGACATTCTGCCCAGATCAATAATGGGTGTTACATCAGAATTTGAGGAAACAAGAACATTATCTATTATCAAAGATTTGACTCCACCATTTTCATTTGTTTCATTAATTGGTGAGGCAATCATATAAGGAGTATCATATTCCTCATTATCATTCAAGTTTATTTCGATTGCGTCTACTTCAGCTGTAGTCAAAAATGAAGTTTGTGAACCAGAAGGACTTGTACTTGTCATAGGCCTAATTTTTGCAGTTACACTTGTTGCTGGAAGTTCCATTACTGACACTGCTGGTAGGCCAACATCAAAACTAGCATTTTCAGATGCATAAACCTCAGAACCACCATTTGAAGCATCAGTCGAACCTCCAGTTATTGTGGGTGAACTTGTTAAAGCAACAGTATATGAATCAATATTAATATTTGAAAGAGAAGTGTGTGTTTTATTGATTTCTGTGAAAGGAACCTTATGTAACATATACAATTTTACTGTAGCTCCATCTGCATGTGTAGTCGCAGAAGTACTATCTTCTCCTCTAGTTATACTGGAGACAGCTGTACCACTAATAGTAGTATACTTCATAATTTCATCATCAATTTTTATCCACCACAAACTGCTACTATCATAGGCGTACTTTCCAGAAGTATCGTCAAAATCTGTTCCAGAGGTTAATGTTAATGTGGTTGCAGTTGCATCCAACGCTGCAGCAAGAGTAGTTTCTGCCTCAGATACAACTCCAGATATAGTAACATTATTTGAAGTAGAATACATTTGATGGTTTGAGTGGTTGACCAACAAAGTTGTACTACCATTAGTAAATATAAGGGGATGTTCGTCCAATCGTCTAGAATCAACAGCATCATTATTTAAAGTTACTTTTCCTGCTGCTGTAGTATCAAATTTAGCGACATTCATCTTAAATTTCAAATCTTCAGTTAACGAAGGAGCCCACGTTCTATTATTATGACCTTTAAATAACACACCAATATGTGGTTGTTTAGATACAGTTCTTCCAGCTCCTGCTCCAATAACAGTTTCCCCCATTCTAGATAACCAGACTTTATATTCTGGTGTAGAAGCAATAACAACAAAACAATATTCTGTTTCATGTTGAAGAAAAACAGGAGAATCAAAAGTAAATTTAGTGGGAGTTGATGCATCTGAAGTTAAAGTAACGTCAGCTGGTTCTTTAACAGTTCTACCAAAAGGCATAATTTTAGCAGCTGGAAATCCGTTCTGAACTGTTCTAATTTCTACTGTAACAGGTAAAGTCTCAGCTTTCGCAGAAAAGTAAAGTTCAATAGATGTTACAAATCTGCCTGATGATTTGGCACCAAATTCAGCACGATTAGTCCCAGCAGCATCTACCTCATTATCAACATCCTGTTCAACAATAAATGTTTGAGCGAGAGGATCAGAAACAGAATCAGGTTCGTTGAAGCGAGTTTGAACAGACCTTACACTTGAAGAGGATACAGAAGTGCTTTGAGATGTTGGTGTAGAAAATAATTTAGCGTTTCTTGTAGCAATAATCGTTTCTTGCTCTGTTTCTAAAATACCTACAGCCTGATAAGTGGTAGTTCCCTCTGTTTCTGGGTCTTTAGTACGAACATCTTTGACACTAGAGGTAAGTCTAAATTCAACTTCACCTGTTTTAAATTTAGGATTACCGGCAACCCTTGGATCAGGGAGAGCAAAAACGCCCTTAATTTCACCAGAAGCAGTTGTAATCAAAGGAGATTCAGCAGCAGGAACACCACTAACATCTGCTGCATCTGTAGTATATCCACTCAATGGTGTTACATATTTTATAATACTTTGTTTATCAAAAAATGGGTAAAGTCTCATATTAGGATAAAACTGTGTTCCTGTAAAGGTAATATTTCTTGCTCTACAAAATGGAATAAATGCTCTTTGAATTACTTTAGTACCCTGAGATTCCAAATCAATTTGTGGAACTATACTTGTCTGAACTCCAGTTCTGGCTAAATTAGAACGAGTTGTCGTTATTGTTCTTTGGACACCGCCGGGTGCCGTCGAACCACTTGTAGATACTGAAGTACCACTCCAAGTAGTTTGCCAAGCATTCCATACAGTACCAATTGCACTCTTATTTGCCTCAAAAAAAGTATCATAATTACCTTCAACATTAATAATAAGATCAGGTGCTACTTCAGTTTCAAACCATTCATCACCAGCAGGATCAAGTTCAATTGTACCTACCCAATTAGAAACTAAAACAGGAGTAACCCTCTCCACTCTTGTTGCATAAGGTTGTTCTGTAAAAACAACCTCTGTATAAGGAAGAGTTAAAAGAGCACCTGTTTTTTGATATCCAGCAGAAGCTCTCTCAGCATCCGTAGTTGCAGCCTCTATCAGACCAATACCTTTAGGTACAGCAGTTGGTCTAAGTTCATTATTCTCCATATCGATACTGTTTTTGTAATCTTTATGTTTTGCATCACCCACTCTATGACCTGAGAAATCATCAACAACAAAACCAGATTTAAAACGATTCAGTCCATTAGCATCCTGTATCTCAAAGCCTTCAGCATCTCTTTCCAATAAACTCAGAGCTGTATAATATTCCACATGTTGCATCCGTTCATCTAACTTACCAATATCTCTCATGGTATAACGTCTATTTTTTTCTCTCTTCATTATTACATCTTGAGGTCTGAATGTATAAGCTGGAATTGTTACTTCTGCTAATTTCATAGCACCGTCAACCATCTCCGGCAATCTTGGACTTTCAGTTGAAACCCCTTTAATGAAGTTAATCTTACCACTACGTTCCATTATAAGTAATGCTCGATATGGAAGATAATATTCAAAATCACTTGTTATCAAAGAACTAGGTTTTAAAAAATCTACTAAAGAAGCTCCTGTTCCATCAAATTGTCTATTAAAGAAATCGAATGAATTGCCTGTTATCTCATCAACTGTTTCGATACTAACAGCTGTTCCTGCTATATTTTCTGCTCGAGGACGAATATCGAAACAATCCTGTAGAGGGAATGATCCAGAAGGAGCAGGATCATCTGGGTCAACTTTAGTAGCAGTGTATATGGGAATATCTTCATATGTCATTTGATCAGCAACATCTATATACGAGTCAACCGTAAAGAAATCTCCAGTACCATGTTCCAAATAGTCATGTATAATTAATAATCTTCCTAATGGAGATGAAACTCCAGGCTTTCTTACTATTCTAGCAATGTCATAATAATTATCTCGTTGACCTGTATCTAACTCATATCTTGCAGTAATATTAGTACTACCAGTTGTAACCGCTGTAACTGGAGCAGTTGCTCCAGTGGAAAATCCTGTAATCGTATCAGCAGTAGTAAATTGTGCTGTCGTTCCTCTTTTAAGAACATAAGACATTGGACTTGAAGTATCAATAATTCTACCAGCGGCGCCTGAAGATGAACCAGTAATTTCTTCTCCTTTAACAAAATTTCCAGAGATGCTTCCTATGGTTAAAACTGGTGCAGTAGCATCAGCTGAAGTATCTTCTGAATCAAGTACTGCTACAAGTTTAAATACATCTCCCCTTCCTAAAGAAATGGTTTTATCTGTTGGCCTCGTACCATAAGCATCAGTTGTACCAGCCACAACCTTTACTTGTTTCATCAACTTTGTCGTTTTAGTTTTTGCAATTGCAGAAGATTTTAATAGCGTTGCAATGATTTTTACTTTCGCACCGTTCCCAAACACAGCATTATTTGTTATTGTAACAGTTGCCGTTCCTCCACCAGAAAATCCAGTAGAAGCGCTTACAACATCGCCCTGTTGTCCTGTTCCTCCACCACCAGCAGAAAGTATGGATAATGTGTAGTCCACTTCAGCATGAGCATTAAAAACTTCATTAGTTCCAGCACTAAGAGTTATAACTCCAGAAGCACTTGAAGTTGTAATAAATTGTCTACGTAGATAATATGAAGTATCACTTGCTCCAGAATTCTTGGTGGTTAAATGAGTTTTAACAGTGTTCTTATTAAGTTTAAATAAACTTGCATTTTTTTCAGCAAATTGTAATTTAGCAAGATTTAAAGTTGATCCAGTACCGCCGGTAGTTGCACGATTCAATCCAATAGGAACCGTATCTAACTCTGCAACGATATGATCATCCACATCTGCTCCGGCTGAATCTGTTCCATTCAACAAAAGAAAAGATTCTGTCGTAGTAGTAGGACTTAATACAATATCAGCAGTAAAGTTTTGTCCACCATCATCGTCTGCCATATGTACTTGTCTAGCTTCAGATACAGTTTTAGTTACTGACCTCGTTATAGTAATATCTGTATTGCCTGATGTTTCTACAATTTTATCGGTTTCTTCTGAGTCTGATGCAGTAATTTTTTCGTCAGCCTGAAAAGTTCCAGAAACATTTGTTAAAATAAGAGTAGTGCCGGATGTCCCATCAGCAAAAACCCAACCTGTAGCACCAGAACTATCTCCTTTAATCTGTACGCCTCCATTAGAATGATTTGCTTCAAGGGTAGGACTTGGTGTTCCATCGAGAGTTACAATTGTAAAGGGACGAAAATCAAATATATAAAGTTTATAATTAGCCTCTGGGCCAACTGTACCAGAAGAATATTCCATTGTCCTTGTTCTACCAACTCCAATTCTTGTACCAGAAGAACTACCTCTAGTAGCAGTTGGAGTATCAAACAAACTGATTTGTTTAAATGGAGTTGTTTCACCAGTTATAAAAGTGACATCTGGGGTTCCATATACATTTGTTATATTAAGAAAATTTCCGATATCAAATGCTGTTGAAGCTGTATTTACATTTGCAAAAGTTCTTGCTTTATCCACATCAATAAAGGTATTAGTCATTTTTTCAACTTCATTACCTCTTATATAAGCTTTGCCTGGCGATACCTTTATAGATAAGAGAGCAGTAGAAGCAGTATTTCCTTGTTCTGTAACATCTCCTTTCTCATAAACTCCTATATTATCATTCAGAGTTACAGATTCTTTTGCTTCATACATAAAAGGACGAACAGTATAATCACCAGACTCATCAAAAGTCCTTCTTGCCAAAGTCTCTTGTATGGTTCCTAACTGAGCTCTATTGGGTTCAGCTGTTGACCGTCCACCTTTAAGTTCCATTAATTGTATAAAATTGCTGTCAGCATCAGAGTCGGCGTCGAGTTTAGCTAGAGTTACTGATATTTTTACTCTATGAGCTCCCTTTGCAGCATAGTTTGATGTACCAGTTGCATTATCCAAAAGAGATGAATCTTCTTCTGGTGTAACAATTTCCTCAGTTATAGTGAACCCAACTCTAGCATTAACATTACCATTTGAATATTTTGAAAGGGTTAAAGTCTCTTCTTCTACTTCAACAAATCCTCCTCTAAGATAATAAACGCCAGGACTCATAGTTGCTAAAATACCAGAAAAGTTGGGAAGTGTTGCAGCTACTTGAGCAGAAACATCGCCAGTAGAATAAGAAGTAGATCCATTAGTAATTCCTTTATTAGCAGAAAGGGTTTCTCCAGCTGCAAATACTTTTGTTTCATTATCAGTACCGACAGCAACATTTCGAAGAAAAAGAGTTGGAGGATCATCTGTGGTAGCAGCTTCAACATGTACTACTGCTGATTGAACTCCAGTAGTTGTTCCAGTTAATATAGCATCCTGATATTGAGTTACATCTGTAGTTTCTCCACCGTAAGTAGGTGCAAGTTTTATTGTATCAATATTTTGACTTAGTTTAAGATTGCCAGGTATGACAACCGTACCTTCTTGTAAAAGGAAGTCACCAAGCTTTTCACTTTGATTCCTAAGAATACTCTGTAATTGAGTTAATTCTCGAGCCTGAATTGCTTGGCCAGGTCTAGCTAAAATTTGTTGAAAATTATTCGCCGCACTATAATCATCAAAATAAGGCGTTACGTTTAAGTCTGTTTTGAGAGGCATACTTAGAACTCCACAATTAATTTAATATCTTCCGTTTGATCAGAAGCTCTACTAATAGGTTTCCGATTTTCGATATAAATAATTTTACCACTATCGGGTTGCAATTCTGGATTAGCATAACCATCAGTAAATGTTACAGTATTTCCCCCAGTAAGAGTTACAGCAGAATCAGCAGCAGCATCTGGGGTGCCATATGCATTAGAAGTTGAACCTGTTACAACATTTGCTCCACTAAAAGCAACATATGCTCCAGTTGTTCCACTCGTACCAAAATCTCCAAATCTCTCTTGCTGATAATATAAAATATTATTACTTGAATCCCACTCCACCACTATTCCTATTGCCGCAGTAGTTGCTTGTGTTATTTTTTCATCAACATCAAAAGTACCACTAACAGAAGTTAATTTTAATGCATATGTCTGTCTTATAGTAGCAGAAGAGGAAACAGTTGATGTTCCATAATTGTAAGGGTCAACTAAAATTCCTACTCTACGAAAATCGTTTGCTGTCGTTATATCATCCCCTTCGGCCTGTGTCAAAGTGGTGTTCATCATAACATAATGTCCACCAAGTTCCTCTACAGCATTATAACCATGACCACCTTTGGGGCCAATAAGAACCTCTACAGAACCGCCAGAACCTCCCATTGCAGAGGCCGTTGTTAATGTAGCATTAGAAAAGGTATAGCCCGAAGCGAGATTAACCGTACCAAAGGTATATCCTGCTCCAGCAGCATGAATTGTAGTATCTGTTCCAGCAGTTAAACCAAAACCAACAATAGCATTACTAGAAACAGTAATTCTTATAATTGCGCCAGAAGATGTTCCTTGACTTGTACCATCTCCATATACAGCAGAATAATAAGTTCCATTAGTATACCCTGACCCAGCAGTTATTTTAAGAGAGGAAATTGTACCATCTGTAGCAGCTGCACTTACAACACTATCCGTTGATACAGGCATAAAATCTGTAGTAAGATATCTTTCAATCTCAGAGCTTGTAAGAGAATAAACGTACTGTAAAACATATCCACCTAATTCAAAGGGGGCAGTAGATTCAGTTGTTGGTGCTGCACCGCTATATGCTACTCCACTATTATTGTCAAGAACTTTATACACTCTATAATCTGAAGTCATAAAAAAGAACGTAGAATCATAAATGTTCGTTGCTCCAGAAGTCGCAGTATTAGAAGAATTAATATTATGATGATACTGGTCATAAATCGTTCCGTTAGTCCAATTTCTGCGAGGGATAGCATAACTGATGTAAGAAGAACTAATTTGTTTTGCAGCAAGCATATCGTCCCAGACATAAAACTCCTGAGCGGGCCCGTCTGTTGGCGTTGGTGGAGCAGTATCCGAACCTCCAGTAGTACCACTAGTAAAAGAGGTTGCCTTACCTATAAAAAGGTAATATGCATTTGCAGAAGCTTCACTAAAAGATTCAAAAAACTGGCCTGCATTATGTTGTCTAAATTTTTCTGTAATAATTGCTGTCATTTTCGTTTCCCTTGTTTATTTATGCACCAGCACCATAAACTGTTTTAAGTGTTGTTCCACTAGAGTTTTTAATTAATAAAGTAGAAAGTGTTTTTAATTGAGCGGCACCAATTGCGTCATCAGCCATATTAGCCTCAGCTACCGTATCAGTTGTAATCATAGTCCCTGTTACTGTGTTACTATCGCCCGTTGTTACAATGTTACCTGTTACGTTAGGCAACGTGAGAGTACGATCCGCTGTAGGATCTGTTACTGTAAGAGTTGTTTCATATTCATCATCCGTATCACCTTCAAAAATAACACTTGTTCCTACAGAAAATGTATCGCCCGTCATGGAAATAGAACCACTCGCAGTAATAGCACCGCATGTTATAGCACCAGTGTTCAATGTTCCAGTAGTAGTAAGATTTTCATTCCCAAAACTAATAGCACCAGAACTATCCGTAAGTGATCCAGCGGCCAAGATCGCAGTACCAGCATTAACAGTTGTTGCATTTACTGTAGTTGTTGCCAGAGTTGTTATTGTCGCAGAATTTTGTGTACCTCCTACTATTCCTGAGATTGTAGGGGCAGTAAGAGTCACAACTGAAGCAGTGGCACTTAAACCACTGGAAAGAGAACTTGCATCGCCTAATAATGTGTATAACTCAACAAAGTTATCATTAACCTTGTCAGCACCGGCTCTAAGAGTATCCCCTGTACCGTCATCAGCGGTGGATCCAATTCCGATTGATTGATATGCCATTAATACACCCTTCCAATAGTTTTACTATTTATATTTATAATAATTTTTCTAATCACCCTCAACTACATCAAAAGTTTGTTCTGTAGAATCAAATGTTGTTGCAGTAGTATTATCATAAGTTTCTGCTTGAGCTCCCTTTGCTATGAATGCTGGATATGTACCTAAAAGACTAGAATATGTACCGTTTTCCCAAAATATTCTATCTCCAGCATCAGTAGCAGATCCATCTGTAGCATTTAAGACTAAATGACCTTGATGGTGATGATCCAAAATTGTCTCATCCATAAGTAAATTATCACCTTTATCCACATGTTCAGCATCTTCATGAAGAATTTCGCCTCCAGCATCATGTGAAGTACTGTTAGTGCCATTTAAAATAAGAACGCTGTTCTCGTTAGCTGAAGAAGCATTTGTTCCATTAAGAGCAATAGCACCCCTTGTATCTGTACCTTCCAAAAGAAGATCATCTCCAGTATCCCCTTCTTGTGTCTGATTTGTTTTAGTTCCCTCATCTTGTAGAACAACATGACCTAAAGGTCTTATCGAAATTTCTGTAGGTGATGTTAATGTCGGAAATACAGTATTATCACCGAAACTAGCTGTTGGAACTTCGCCATCATTTATACCAGATTCTATTTCAATTCTTTGAGCTTCCAAAATTAATCTAAAACCAACTCCTGTATCCGTACCTACTTCTAAAATAACATCGTGGCCTGCGCCTTCATTTATTTCTGATAAAATTATATCCCCAGTTCCATCCTCATTTGCAATACATCCACTATTATCGTCTAGAAGAATATGAGATACGTTATCATTTTCTAAAGCAAAAGCTCCACTTGCTTGAGTTACCCTACTACTTTCAGTATCTTCTTGGACAATGTTATCAGCAGCATCAGTAGAATCACTATCCGTACCATTCAGTACAATGTTATCCCCTTCTGTTACATCACCTCCACCATATTCTCTTAGAATAAAACCACCGCCTTCGCCATGTGTCTCCATGAGTATAGATACATCATTTCTATCATCATGGGATTTATTTTCTTCATTATCTGTTTCAAATAAAACTTGTTCTCCAGCATCAGTTTGCATAGCATCTATGCCATCTAATAATACATTACTTCCATCATCTATCGCTCCAGTACTACTATCACTGGCGGAGCCGTCCAGAAGTACTCGACCATATTCTGAGTGTTTAGTTTGAATTGTTTCCAGAACCATAAGATCAGGTCTTAGAAAGTCAGTCATTGGTAAACCAATAACAACCTCTTCTGAAATTATTTTACCATGAGAAGCTGCTTCTAAAGCAATATTATCACCAGAATTAGAACCATCACTATCTGTACCATCTAAGAGAATTTCATATCTAGAAAATTTGTAGAAATCCGTAAAGGATGTACCTACTCCCATGTTAGTAACAGCAGCTACTTCTAACTCTATGGGTTCTCCTGAGTGTGCATAATCAGTTGGATCACCTTTTTTGCCCATGTCGATGCTATCTAAAAGGAGTCTATCTGAGTTAATAGTTGGGCCTCTTTTTCTAGCTCCATCCTCTAATTGAATAGAATCAGTACCAAGACTGTCACCAAAAGTATCTAATACCATGTGACTAAGACCTACTTGGTTAAGCGGTGTTGGCGGCGGCACATGGATTTTTGTTTTTAATAATCTTACAAAATTAACATCATGGCCGTCACCTGTAGTTCCAACTGAAGCTTCTGTCATTAACACGCCAGAAGTGTCTTCAAAGATAATATTATCTCCATTAGAATTTTCCAGACCAATTGCATTTTGTAAATCTAAAATCGGGCCATCGGTTAAGGTTTCTGCAAAATTTTCAGAAACAATTCTCTCACCTTTCTCAGTACAAATATACGGGCCTCTAATATTAGATACTGCTGATTCCGCTTGTATAGGCCCACCTGTTTCTACTAATGTGGTAGACTTAACAAGATTATCTGTAACAATATTACTTCCAGCATGATCTCCATCTTCATACATTAACCTATCTCGTTTACCTGTTGGAAAATCATCAGTTCCGTTTAATACGAGACTGTTATCAGAAGCATCTATCAATTCATAAACGCCTAAAGCAGTACCACTCAATAGAAGATAAGATCCATCGTCATTTACAGTTGTAGTTGAACCTGACGTAGTTGTAGAAGTTCCATTTAAAATTAGATAGCCATATGTTCCTGTAACATCTCCATCATCTGTGCCGTCAGCATCAGTGCCATCTAATATAATATTATCCCCAGCATCATCTTGAGAACCATCATCAGAAGCTGTTATAAGAATATTGTCTCCATCATTAGCTAAACTTTGTAAAACAATAACGCCATCTTCTTGTTGTAGTGCTATTCCATAATTCGTACCGTCTATTGCTATTTTGGAATCAGGAATAGTTCCATTCTCTAAACGTAATTCTTGGAAATAAGAACCCTGTTCGTAAGTATGGGGAATACCAATTCTTTTTTTAATTCTTAAATCAAATACTGCTTTCAATGCGGAAGCCAATATTGGTGAGAAAGTCGTTTCCCCAGCATCAACTCTACCAGCACCAGCAAAGGGCATTGTTGCAACAATAGAACTTGCAATTATCACTTTACCAAAAGGCATAAATCCTGCTGGATGTATTGCCTTTTTTAATTCGTTCATATAATTTGATACTGATTGTCCAAGTTTAACTTCATAAGAAAAATCCTGATAATAATAGGAGTCTTGTATTCTTATGATATCTTCAGATATATGACTATCGGTATTTCGATAGTAACCAGCATCAGTAGTTATAAAATCATTTGTTATACTAATATCTGCAATATCAGCTGCAACAATTTTTCCTGTTGCTCCATTCGCAGCTGTTATAGTTGCACCCAACCAATCAATTTTACCTTGTCCTATAATATTATCACCAGCGTTAGTGCTATCACCATCTGTACCATTTAATATTATATCTCCAGCTACCATACTTTCTGGTTCCATTAATAAATCATCACCAATTCGATTATCGTCCACACCAGAAAGTAATCCACTCTCTTGAACCAGTGTATTACCAGCACGTTCAGTAGCAGACACACCGTCTAAAATAATACTGTCGCCACTATTTGTACCTGAGTCATCTGTACCATTCATAACTAACAGTATTTCATCGCCAGCTATAATATGATTATTCATCATAATCTTACCAGAACCCATATTTTGTTCTGAAGAAAAAGCTTCATTAATTAAAGGTTCTGAATCTTCACTTATAAGTCTACCAGAAGAATCATTAGCATGATCAACCGTTTCTTCTTCATAGATATTATAAAACCCATTGACATCAGTACCACCAGAATTTCCATCTATTCCTTCTAAAAGAATAACGTATTCAGAATTTACAGTCCGACTAGAATCATTAGTTGTTAATGAACCATCCGTCCAATAATCTTCTAGAAGAATACCTTCCCCTTCATCTCTTGATCTTTCTATGTCATGAGGCACACTGGTAATAACAGGTTGATTTCCTTCCAAGGCAACAAAATACCTCAAGTTTAAACCACCTCCATAATAATTGTTTACCACGTTTAGACCATCTCTGAGAATCCAAGAGTCGTTAAAAGCTTCAAATCTAATAAATTCAGAAACAGAAGTAGCATCATCTTCCATAAGAATATAAACACTATTTTGTTCTTCTAAAATCAATCCTCCATCTGGAATACCAACTTCTAATCTTATCTGTTCATTAACAATTCCAGACCCCTGTTGTTCAAAAACTAGTAAATCAACAGTATCATCAGGAGTAGTAACTATTTGAGATGAAATTGCAGTAATGGAAGAATCTTCTTCCATCCATCCGCCGGCATTAAATAATTGTATACCAGCCCCGTCTAGTTGAAGTTTATCTTTTCGTTGTTGCAGATTTGAAATAGCTAGATGAGATTCATAAAGAATTTTACCTCCCTCATCCGTTGATTGTTGTAGAAGTTTATCACCAGCATCAGCACCACCGGCGGCCGTTCTGTCTAAAAGCAACTCATCAGTACTAGTACCCAAATCTATAAACTCTAAATCAACATCATCAGCTAAAGTTTGCACTTCACTTAATACAAGATTATTTTGATCTGTCACAGTTATTACTGTAACCGCTGGAGCAGTGGTACTAACTCCTGTTCCAGCAATACCCATCCCGACTGTAATTGTTCCACTATTTCCGTCCACAACAAGTGCAGTTGAAGCAGTGGTTGCACCATTAACAGTGGCAGTGGCGCCGACATTTCCTTCCAACAAAATTGAATCCCCAACGGCTGAAGCTTCTAAAATAAGAGTGGGTGGAGTTTCTGCATAATCTTGCATAAGAAAATGTTTAGTGACGCTATCTTGTTCAGCATCATCCATACTATCGGCTCCACGATCTTCAAGTTGAATTCCTGCTGTTGCTAAATCTGAATCAGTATTTTCTAATGTAATTTGTTCTACGCCTGAAGCATCAGCATCAGTAACAAGATTATAAGCACTATCTTCAGTGACAAAAGATGTTAAAAGTGATGTTATATTTTGATCGGAAAAATATTTCCAATAATCAACATCATTAGTTTCTAAAATATTATTACCAAGTACTCTGCTAAAAACCAACTCTGTATTAGTTTCCTGTTCAATTTGTTGAGATACAGCTGAGTTATCTTGTTCCATTTGGACTCTGACAACATCTTCAATATCTACAGATAAAATTTGTTTATCAGAATCCCAAGCAGTAATAGTTCCTTCATGTGAAGTTAAGGCTATATCTTTTGCAAAATTTTCATTACCTGATACATTTTTCAATACAAAATTTGCTGCAATCGTAGCTTCAGGAGCTGTTTGATAATTAAACCCCGAATCTGTAATTTTTATACTTAAAATTTTTCCTATCTCTTTTGTAGTTGGTATAAGTTTAACACTTGTTCCAAATTTACTTGTTATAGTAACTGTAGGTAATTCAGAATATCCAGAACCTCCTTCAGATACATATATTCTCGTAACCTCACCTAATGTAGATGATGTTCCTTCCTCAAACACAATACGATCATTTTCTGTTCCATACGTATCTGTAATTAATATTGCTGTACCAGGCTCACTTTGAAAATAATAACCAGCATTTGTAGAACTACTGTCCGTACCATTTAATAAAAGATAATCACCATCTTCTAGAGTTAAAGAAAAGTCAATAAAGGAAGATTTTGAACCCAATTCTAAATTTAAATAATCATCATAACCATCACTATTATCTGAATCTTCTAATAAAGGACTTCCCCCCACGACTGAAACAAATCCCACAGCTGATAAAATTCCTGATCCTGTAGTAGTAAAAACTAGAGGATCGTTTACTCTATACTCACTTCCAACAACATCAACTATAACATCATCTATAGAACCAGTAGCAGTTTGATCGACCTGTACTACAGCTCTATCATTACCTACCGTAGAATCTAAATCAATTACATCACCAGTTGCATATAATATACCACCACTATTAACCGTAGTATCTGCTACAATTTTCTGAATGGTAAATTTCATCTCTACCTTTTCAGTAAGAGAACTAGCTTTAAGAGTTTCCCCTTGTATAAATGTACCTACAACAGAATCTTTTAAAATTTCAAATTCAGTAATTGAAGTAGCGCCTTGTTGAAATGTAATAGCATTAATTACAAAACAAGTTGTTCCAGAAGTTACGCCAGTTAAATATTCTCCTATAATATCTGCACCATTAGCACCAGGCTGACTTTCGCATCTTATAAGAGTTTTTCTCAACCATTTTCCATCAGAAATTCTAAACATATATTTGTTAGGATAACTAATTTCAGCTTCCTCAGCAAACATCATCCTCAAAAATAACCTATGACCTTCTTGGGTTCCTTTGGCAGCATATAAGTCTTTAATATTTTTTATGAGATCACGTTTGGAAGTGCCAGATGCTAAAGTCTTAGGAATTGCAGTCATAAACTGATTAAACATTTCATCCAACATAGTGGCAACAGTGTTATCAGGATTTGCGTAGTCTAATAATTTTTGAATAGAAGCAACAGGGTTTGCACGATAGGAAGTAACTGTAGCAGTAGCAGCAGAAGTTCCACCAGTAATGGTTTCCCCTATTTCAAATTTTTGTTGACTTGAAATAAATAATCTAAGATTTTCTAAATCATCTACAAGGACAGTAGCAGTAGCATTGGAAGTTCCACCTGTAATAGTTTCATTTACAACAAACTTACCAGTAGAACCAGTTCCAGTTTCCGTTACAAGTTTTGTTCCCTCAAGCTCTCTTTCGGGTAATATGTATTGCGTATCAGTTTTTTCTAAAACTAAATGGTTAATTGTACCTGAGACAATAAGTTCTGCTGATTCTAAAAACTGGTAATATTGTTTTAGGAACTGGACAAAAATAGGATGATCCGATTGAACAAAATCGGGAACCTGTCCTTCTATCAAAGGAGAAATTTTTGTAATAAGTGATGCGTCAAATGGCATGTCTAATAACTCTGTGTAGTTGTGTAGCTAGTAGAAGTTGTATATGTAGAACTGGCCCCAGTATCACCCACTGCTATCGAATCTATTTCTCCTTGTATTGTAGTATTCACCAAATCTAATTCTAATATTTGATTACGAACAGGTACTATATCCTTAGATGATGGGACAGCTGTTAACCGAATAACAGTTGAAGAGGATCCATCTATATCAGATAAAGAAGTTACATTTATAGCATTTATTTTAATATCACCTGTACTATAAGTAACTGTCCCTGCTGTACTGTCTTGATAATTCCTTGTAACTCCCTCTATATAATATCTACGTAAATTACCAGCACCATCGTCGTCAAAAAATTGTTCATTAGTTGCATCACCACTAACCTTGAAACCAGAAGATGTTATAATGCCACCTCCAGTTTTATTATGTTCAGTGTGTGGATTATAAAGAGGATTATTAAAATATACATTATAACCAGTTGAAGCATTTAATGTGGGAGTAAAGTTTTTAGTTAAAGTAATATTTGTTATGTTGCTTAAAATTGAAGTATGTGTGTCATCTATAAGACCAGTAACAACAGAATGTCTAAACATACTTCCAAAAGATTTTAATTCATTATTGTTAAAATCAGAAAGTGTACTGTTAATATCAGTCACTAATTCTGATTTCTCTTTGGTTGTTTTGTTAGAGTCATATTTAAAATTGACATTCAAAATAATATAAGTAATTTCTGGATCAATAATAACTGGAGTAATAGAAGCTACATTATATTTTTGGAGATCAGCTATCAGTTGTTCTTTTTGAGCCGTAGTAAGATTATTCCCCGTAGTAGATTTTATTGATATATACACCCTACCATAAGAAGCTGTGCTTGTTACACCAAGAGTGGGATCATAGGAACCAGCCTCACCCCCAAAGACCATAACTGCTTGTGTTTGTGGAAACAATTTTTTTGCAAACAATTTATAGTCTTCGGAAGTTACGCATCTACCTTGGGAGGCATAATCTAGAGGAGCATTTAATTTTATAGATTTAAGAGCTTCAGCTTCTGTACCTCCAACAGCCGCCTCAACTGTCGTGACCGTAATATCCGTGACGGTATCTATTGCTCCAGCAGAAGTAAAGGTTGAAGAACCATTCGCTGCATCTTTATTTGTTACCACATATTGAAGAAGAACTATATTACCATCGGATATTGCTTTACTTATAACTCCATCCCCAAAATAAACTTCATACCTACTAGCCTCTACTTCTTGTAAATAATAAACTTCACTTGTAGTTGTTAGTGCAGATATGTCTGTAGCTTTAGAAAATGTGGTTTGAGTTGTATCCGTAGAAGAATTTTGTATTTTAACAGTAAGAGTTGATGTGTCTGCTCTCTCTTCTGGTAAAAGAAATCTTTGATTAACATCGGTTGAGTCTACAGTGTATCGGGTAGTGACATATGTACCTTCATAAATTTTAATATTTTTAAAGGGAATTTCTAAACCAGTACTAGATGCTGTAACAGCTGCAATATTGACAAATTGATAGTCTACTTGATTTAATGTAGTATTAAATTTTGTTCCAGCTTCCATAGTTGCTGAAGACATCGAAGAATCATTTAGTGTAATATTAACTTCTGCATAAGGAGCTCTGCAAGAATCTACCTCATAACCTAAAGTCTTAGCATGAGAAACTATACTAGACCGTAAAGAAGAACTATCTATAAACATCTCGTTTGCTAACATGTTCATATTATAACCAAGATAATGAGTATTGTATGCAAGGGTATCCAAAAGGATATTCATACCAGAACCTTCAAAGTCATAATCCTTAAAATCAGTTTGAGCCTTGAGAAAAGTTTTTAGGTTTGTCTTTACGTCATCAAAATCAAATTCTGTTATATCTACTCTTCTATTGTTTGCCATTATCGTAATCTCTCTAAAGGTAATGTTAATTCTATTAATTCTGTTGGTGCATTAACCACATAAAATTGTACAGACACATCATAAGCATTACGATCTAAATCAGGCCAAGCCCTCACTCCAATTAAACGAGCTCGGGGTTCAAAGTTTTCAATAACGTCTTGTACTTGTCTTGCAAGAATAATTGCTGTAACTGGAGTCAATAACTCAAATAAAGTGTCTCTTATACCAGAACTTATTTCTGGATGAAAGGGTTTTTCAAACTCATTCATTAACACTAGGTTGCGAACAGACCTTTTGACAGCGGTAACATTAGAAAGTTTAGATACATCTTTCGTTTTATTATTCCTACCAAAAAATAAATCCAGATCAGAATAAACCTGAGAACTACGAGTCTCAGTTTTTCCCTGATCATCATTAAATGCATCTGTATTTCGCCAAGCATTAACCATTTACGATAGACTCCTGTTCGTATTATTTATACTATTTTATCAAGATTGTGTCTTCATAATATAAGGTTCCTGTTTGCGCCAAACCTCTTTTGCGTCAACCCTAATAAACGGTTTACCTATTTCATGCGAATTAGGATTAGGTATATTAAGAACTACCCTCTTCCCTCTTTCCCAAGCATCCAGCTGGGCAAGAGTCCGTTCCAAGGAACTCCTCTCTCTACGGACTGCCTTAGTCCACTTTTTACTTACTCTCATAATTAACCTCCTGCAAATACGTTTGGACTACCAGCTGCGACTGATGTACATGCTGTAACCGCATCGCCAACTCTACCACATCCCAAACTATTAACAAAAACTGTGGTAGACCCTGTAGTAATAGGGGCGGTGTGTGATGGACATGGAGCTGGTGGTAGTTTATGTGTTGTGTTAATATCACTTTGTCTGCTTACTGCAATTCCATTTGCAAATACGTCAGCCGAACCTACAGCCCTAGTCATTCCAGAACAATGTGGAATATCTGCATCACCTATTCTAGTTACTGCTGGCATTTGCTTTCTCCTGCGTCACTAAAAGTTGTAATCTATAATTCCATAAAGATATGGCTCTATGTTCCTCTTCTGTGTGACCATCGCCATCTACATGATGATCGCCAAGAGGCTCGTGATAGTGGTCATCTGCTATATCGTCATCAGCTGTTTCTAAAAGAAGATGATTGGATATATCAGGGTCAAAATCCTCTCTTGCTATTCTAACGGTTGTAAGTGGAAGTATATCGGTCAAACGAGTGGTGCCTGAATTTGCTTCCGTAGCTGAAAATGTAAATGTGGATAGAGTCGTTCCAGAAGCATTAACAAGTTTAAAATCGCTTCCACTTGCTGACTGTCTAAGTGTCCTTAAAGTAGTTCCACTTGAATTGTTTACTAACAAATCTGCTCCAGTGCTAGTTATAGCCCCATAAAGATATTTCAATACATTACTGTTTACATCCAATATGAGCATTGTGTTTATATCAAATGCAGTAGATGTTATTGCAGCATCAATCACTATCTCATTTGAATCTACCAACGTACCTATATCTGGAATAAAACTTATAACATGTTTCAATGTACCCAAAGGAATAGAGTCATAATCCGTATAGGTTATAACCGTATTAGTGTCATCCATTATTTGAAATGCATGTGCCATATTAGTTCAGATTGATCAATGGAGAATCTATATCTACTTCCGTAGATGCATCAAGATCAAGTGTTCCTGTTATATTTGTTGTTTGATTAGCACTGTATGTTTCAGATACAGCTCCTGTAACAGATTGTGTCAATGTGCCTGAAACAGTTTGTGTAGAATTACCTTTAATAACCTCAGTTACGTTACCATCAACCTGTATTTCCCAATCACCTTTAATATATGTGTGACAATTTGTATCTATTGTCAAATTGACATCGCCCTTTACATTAACATATTCTGTTCCTGCCACAATTTCGTAATTATTTCCGACTACTCTTGTTACCTTATTACCATCCTTGTCTATTTCATAAAACGTACCTTTTTTATGATATTCGTGTATTCGTTCCTCGCCTGGTGTATCGTCATATTCCTTGACATGACCAGACTCCGATTCAAACACATGGTTATATGGATAGGTGGCATCGTATGCTGAATATGGTTCATCCCACTCTTTCTGTTTAGAAGTTGTATCAGGGTCAGAAGTGTTAGCAATAGGAATATCTTCGGTTGCTGCTAAATCCTTTATATCATATACTGCATGTTCAGCATTTCGAGCAAATCTATTAACATCACTCTCACCAATTTTATGTCCTGATGTTCGACTAAATTTATCTCCATCTAAAGGATATGGGCCATATGTTGGATTATAAGCATATTGCTTTTCTCCTTCATCATTTAATTGAGTGGACTCAAAATGTCGGGGATCGTTAAATCCCTTACGATGATCTGCAGCTGCGGCAGGGTTGCCTGGCAAGGAACCTATTATAACTGGTTGTTGTTTCTCTACGGCATCCCGAAAAAATCCTACCACCCAACTCCCTTCAACAAGCCAAGAAGGAGTATTACCCATTCCATGCATGGAAGGATCTGTAGTAGGATGCATTACGTGAGCCCACGGTAAATCTGAAGTGGGCATTGCTGAAAGGTTTTCAGTATGGTATCCCAGACAACGAACACGAACTCGTCCTAGTTGATCTGGATCATCTCGGTCTTCAACGACTCCGACGAACCAAACGAAACCATCTTGGCCCATAAAATAAGATTGATCTGCCATACTAATCCTAATATTATATTATAGGATTATTTATAATGATTAATGCAAGTCGGGGTCACGGCCTAATCGGTTTGCGTCTGGAAAATATTTTTCCATAACCACATCAGTTCTTCCCTGATCGTGATATACGCCTAGAGTGTATTCAGCCTCTTCCAGAGACATATTCAAAGATAATATCTCTCTAGCAACAAGGCGATACCTTATTGTATCTAAATTTGACATGATGAATTTTATTTAGACATTTTAAATGTTGACGTAGATATTTCCAGCCACAATAACTCGCTCAAAATCCGTTTTTTGAGGTTTTGTACCATGATATAACCAACCTGGCCACATGATTAACTCCCCTTGTTCGGGCTTTATCCAATATCCTTTGGAATTATCTCCAGTATCAGCCCATTCTACGGAATTAAATCCAGTATGGGGGAAATGTAGAGGGGAACAATCGTCAGATACAGCAGAATAATACACCCAACTCCAAGGATGAGGCCAGTGATCATGAGTCTTTGTCCAATCGCCCCTGTAAGAGATAGAACCCCAGCAATCATATGTTTCAAATTTTATTTTATGTGGACTATGTTCTTGTGCTAGGTCTATTGCCTGTTGACCTATTTCTTTAAATAGAGAATCTTCCTTTTGCATAAACCAGCCCGTCATTAGAGCCTTAACATTGGTCTTACGACCTTGCTCATCTCCTCTTTCAAGAATGGTTCTTTTAATTTGAAGATCAGTCTGGGGCCCAAACCCTACCTGTTTGGTAATGATTGGAAATCGATAGGTAAAATTGAGATTATCAGGATGGTATCTTAGTTCAGTTGTCATAATTATGTCGTTAGATATTTAGTTACATGGTCAGCAATAACTTCACTACCAAATTCATTGGGATGTCTGTCTTCATCATTTATTGCACATTTCTTCCACCCTACTTTTGCTAGTAAGTTAGACATAGATATAGATTTACCTCCAAATACTCTATCGCCAGGGAAATTAGGAAACACTGATTCATCTATCTTGGTGAAATATGGGCTCTCTATCAAATCCATTCCTACTTTAATACCATAATCTTTTGAAAAATGAGGGTGATTCCATTTTTCCCGCCTAACAATTGGACAAATAGACTGAAACATTATTACATCAACATTTTTTATCTTACAAATCTCTTGTAATGAATACACATATCTTAAATAAGCTCTAATATTCCCTTTGGGATGCGTCCCACTTTCTCTCTCATCGTTTTTTGACGCCCAATGTTTCTTATCAGGATCTTCATAATTAATTCTGTTGCTTCCACTCCAGACGACAATCAATTTACCGATATCCTTTTCAGATACAATAGCATCCAACGCTATGGAATAGATAGCCCAGTTACCTAATCCTTGTATCGATAAATTAACTAGAGGTAAATTTAAATGATTGCTTACAATTTCTGGCCAGATGGGAAAAGGTTCTATATATTTCCAATTTGAATCCTTGAACTGACCTTGATTCATCTGATTTACGTAATTGACACAATAGCTATCACCAACGACAACTAACTTATTCTTCATGCCATTTCACATCTATATTACCAGAGATCATAATACGCTCATGATCACATTCATGCTCAGGCACATAGTGATTTACCCATGAAGGAAACACCGTCAGCTGACCCATCTTGGGAGCTACCGAATAATCTTCATCCACAGTATGAAACATTAGGGGAGCGCAGTTCTTACAAGCACTTACACAGTAGGTATAAGACCATACAGATGGCCAATGTGTGTGAGCCTTACATATATGACCTTCACGATAGATCAATCCCCATGACTCGTTAACAAAAAAAGAAACAGGATCAGGAGTCCCATCGTTATTTGTCCTTAATGCTAGAGGAAGATCATCTGTGAAGTCTACAGCAATTTGACCCAGAGCTCGAAAGCTCTCATAGTCCTCATGCATCTTCCATTGAGTCATAAAACAGGAGACAGAACTGTTTCTGCCTTCCAGAGCATCTCCGGCTTCCCAGATATCATGCTCAAGAGCTTCATTGAGAGGGTAGGGGCCCTCTGGTAGTTGCTTCGTGGCTCTCGGAATATTAAAATGCATACTCTGTTCCAGTTCAACCGTTCTTACCTTGAACTTCTCACTGAAAACAGTTTGTTTTGGATTTACTAGCGACACATTCGAGGCTAGCTCACTTAACGCACTCAATGAATCGTCCTTTCTCCCAACTTTTGACGCATTTGCTCTCGATTAAGGGGTAGGTTGCCTTTAATAAAATCAAGCATACCCACGATATCCTCATCTGTCATAACACAAGAATATAATTCAAGTGCAACCTTCATCATACATGCGCCTGTAGCAAGAAGATCCTCTTTATCCGTTGGACTAACATGCTCATTAGCGATATCGTACAACTTCTTTTGAATTACTTTCATTTGATCAACTGATGCCATGAATTTCCTCCAAGAATATATAGTCCGTTTTTCCCTTAGCAGGTTCCACAGAAATAAAGACTGATTTGATATTCTTTTCCTTTACAGGAACGAATACAGGTTTACTCAGACGCCCGAGTCCCTTTGCTTTTCGTCGCTTATTTTCTGCAGCTGTAATCTTCTTGGACGCATAGTAGGCCACTCCGTCATGGAGCTCCATATCCTCATACGAATCCATATCAGAAAAGACTTCTATAATCTTTCCAACAGCTTCCTCTTTATGTATATTGTGATACTTGATCGTATCACCTATGTTAACAGACATCATTTTCTCCTTTTGTTAAATGCCAAACCAATATACCATTCTCCGAAAACCAATGCGGCCAGATACGTTCCGTCATGCTGAACGTCACAAACAAACCCGAGCATCCATAGTGGTGCTAGATATTCGTCTGTAAATTTACCGTAGTCAATTCTCATGATACTCCTAATATACCACAACGTAAACCTTTTGTCAACCCCTTTTATGATTTTTTTACTGTAAAATCAATCCCTATTCTTTTTTTGTGTGTTGTAATCTTTGATGCTGAATGTGGTATTCTGGGATCGAATATTACAAAAGAAGTTGGCACCATAGGAATTGCTTCATCACCGTGAAGAAATAGTCCTCCATCATGAGGCCCCCAATCACTATTCAGTAACCCAAACACCTTTATATAATCTTCATCAGCATCATGATCTGTATGTGTATTGTCTAGCCTAAATTCATCTTTCATGGATATTCCACAAAAAGATACCTCTGGCTGAAACAAATCTTGTCTCTTACCATATATATTCATAAGAAGACCCATACCCAAACCAGCAAGAAGGGGCTCCTTCACTTCTCCATCAATAACATCTATCTTTAAATGTTTATGTTCAAAAGGTTTGCCTTGAGGATATTTCATATTCCAGTTATCACTCTGGGTAACATGATACAACATGCTATCAAGGTAATATGTAGAACAACAATTATTAATTACCTCCAGCATATCTAAACTCCTTAGCCGCACATTCTTCAAGCTGCTTCATAATATCCTCTGTAAAATACTTTTCTGGATCATTGTTGATTGTCTTACCGAAAGTCTTAGTTCCATCAGGTAACTCAATACGAGTACTGACAGATTTAAAGATATCGTGTTTCAATGCAAGTTCCAGTAGGCCATAGTGTCTATCAAGGCCCTTACTATAAGTTAATCGGACATCCACCATCTTATTCTCAACTGTCAAACGAGACTTATGATTCTTACAGTGAACAATGCTTCCAACGACCTCAGTACCATCCTTATCTTTCTTCTTACTCAGGTAGATAATAGATGAGGCCGCATACTTGAGTCCAGAACCCCCACCCATTTCTTTCTGAGGAAACATGGAACCAATAACATCGTAAGTATGATTTGTTACGACCATCGGCACCTTTGCACGCCCCAGTTTCAAGGTCAGAACACGAAATGCAGCCTTGAGAACCTGAGCCCGTGACAAGGTCAGAACACGAAATGCAGCTTTTAAAACCTGAGCCCGTGACATGTCTCTGGTTTCCTTACCTTCTGCCGTATCCTCTACCTCTTTTGTAGTAGACAACATACCCAGAGAATCAAGACACAGAAACAACGGCTTACGGTCTGCTTCATTCTGTAAAAGATACGCATCCAGAACCTTCAGAGCTTGATGTCTAAACTCCTGTACTGTGGTGACGGGCATGATCACCATTCGTTTGGGATCTATTCCACGATCAACAATTAATTGCTTTGTTAATGCACTCTCTGATTCAAAAAATACCACTCCAGCATTAGGATCAGTATCTAAAAAATTCTTGACGATCCCCATAAGGAAATACGTCTTACCTGTAGCACTCTCGCCGGCTAGTGCAGTGATCTTATTTGAAGGAAGTCCACCGTGAAGTGAACCAGAGAGAAGTGCGTTGAAGATATACGAACCAGTATCAAGCCACGAGTCAACATCCCCAGCCTCTACACCATCTGCCACAAGAGATGCGTATTCGTTACCCACATCCTTGATTATTGTTTTTAAAAAATCTGTCATAATACCTTTTCGCTTTTTTTGCAGCTAGGAAGACCCAGCCAATTCCATGTAATTACTTCACACCCCTTGCTCAGTATATAATCGAGCTCCTGTTCTTTGTTCATACATGCATCCATTCCATCTATTACTCTTATAAATTGACAATCTTTCTTTGTCGCTCGACTAGCCAGATGTTCCGCACTAGTCTTCCCTGTCTCCTCATGCAGATTAACATCAATTATAGTATGTGCTGCGCTTAACACATGGTTTACAGGAAACGGTAATAGAGTACATGCATTTAAAAAGAGAAGAAACATAAGTGAAAGTAATGCTCTAATGACCTAGTTCCGAATTACGTTGAACGGCCTCCTCATAAGACATACATTCGAATTTCAGTGTATCCAGAAGACGTGGCTTACCAGTTTTCGAATCTCTTCCCATATAGGTATTAACATCCAGCATGATTTGTTTTTTATTGTGCTTCACAAAGGTTTCGCATGTGGACTTGTCACTAAATGCTTGAGAGTATTGCACCCAGCCCGTAGGTATGGGGAGTGCTGTCATTATAAGGACTGTAATAAAATACATCATGTGCTATTTATCTACCTGTTAAGTGAGCAAATACCGCTCAGCTCTTGGGGGGTAGCCCTTTTTCTCCACAGATAGTTATCAAGTCTTACTACCATACGAGCCACTTTGTCCATTAGAGTACTGTGCCAGAACCATTTCATTTGTGTTTTCTCCTTTTCATTGGATACTTATTGCATTTATAGATTGGCCAAGAGCCGCTCAGTATATGGCCACCCCTTCCCTGTGGAGATAAAAAAAGAGAGAGTGCGGGCCACACTCAACTTCATGATTATACGAAAGCCCATTCGAGCACTCTCTATAGTTTTCTCTTTAGGAGAGAAGGAAACCTTTTGGGACGATCTTCTCGCATCATGCCTGTGATCTGAACTCAGGAGCTTCCAATCGTCCCTAGACTTTTTATTCAACTCACAGTTAAAATCTAGCAAAAACTCTGTATGCTGCCTCGATCCAATGGACATATCGTCAAGTACGAGGACTTATTAATTCGACTCATGACAGGGGAATTATGCTCTACACCAGTAGGGGAGCAACCCTGTCGCTGATCTATTTTACATCCGACCCCCTAGTGCATCAACGTATTATGACGAGAACCCAATCAGCTGGGTAATGCACGGTGTCTTTGGGGTTTACTCTACAAATTCATTTTCTCTCCTCTTTCTCAGTATGTTTATATAATACCACACAAAAACACTTTTGTCAATAGCAATGTAAATCTTTTTTTCTTTATTTCTTACTCTGTGTCATTTCTGCAACACCACAGCATAGCTAATATAACAGGGCTCGAGCTCTTTGTCAAGTACCTTTTGGTTCTTTTTGTTATTGCCAGTGTGCCAGTGTGACCAGCATCCTCGATATATTCCCTCTGTGGGGTGCTGAAATCCTCTATGGCTGGGAATTCATATCACAACAACTCTCTGTTTTTATTCATCTTTTTGCATCCCATCCGCATTACATATGAGGTATACTCTCAGGTAGTATGAAAATGAGAGAGGATACTGTGTAGGATTTGGCAGTACATCCTCTCCGAAATACTGGATCATATTCTTCATTAATTCTTCTATTCTAGCGTGTTTACTCTCCCCTATTCCAGAATGTTCTTTAAATGAAGCGATCATCTTCTTTTTCCCATACTCGTTCTATGACTTTGCTTTTATTCCTTGGCAATTCTCCGTATATACTGCTCGTATCATACCACCAAATTATGCCGATACTCACTCTGTTTCCCTCGTATGGACGTACTCTATGTGACATATTACAGGGTATTCTCACAAGTCTATTGATGATTGGTGTAATTAAATCTCCAGTTTCCAGCTCCAGTTCTCCTCCGATATCAGGTGTTTTTACGTAGTACAGGAACGTGTATTTCGGTAGTTTTTGAGGAAAATGTTCGATGGTATTCTGTGTACAATAACTCGATATGTCATTGTGCCAAGTGGGTTTTATTGGTCTTATATTGTACCATGCGGTAGCCCCGCTCAGGTTATCAGAATAATGGGTTAGAGATATCAATTTTTGAAGCGAATTTAGCGGCGAACAACTCTCCCCATACCAGTGTACCTTACTGTATTCTATATGGAGCGAAGTCAGATCATTGTAGTGTTTATCGTTTAGGAAATTATCTGTGATTTGTATCATTAAAAAAAATCACAACGTGTAAGTATATATCGAAAAAGGGGGCCGAGTTCTATGGTATCATATAATGTTCGACCTCTTTCCTTTAGCCATATTTCCTGTAAATCATAGGCCTCTTTTTCTATATCACCCTTGCACTGTTTTCTGTAAAATTCAGAGTCTCTGCTGTACTGCATATGGTGAACCAGTTCATGCAACAATATAGACTGATCTCTGACTGATGCCCACCAGAACTCCTTATTCAGATAGATGGTTTTTGTCAGGTGATTATACAACCCCAATATGTTCGTATCTTCTCCATTATAGGTGTCACATACAGGTTGATTTGGTTTTGCATCACATTCATGAGAGAGTCTGAAAAATTGATACCCGTCCTCAATATAGGTAATTTTCGGATGATCAGGAATGGGCCATCCTGTAGCAGCTGCTATCCATAGCATCAAGCTTGTAATTATTTCAATCATGTTTTAAGGCCTTGTGAAACTCGTTCTGAGCCCTTGTGAAACAGCACTTTAATCATCTCAGTGTATGCCAGGAAAAGGATCGACCACAGTTCCCTCCAATAACATCTTGAGAACAACAGTACTATTACAGAATCTTGTCAATCTTGCTTGCAGTAGGGAATACGTTATTTCATTTTCATCGCAACATTCTCTTATTGCTTCTTCATGAAATTCTATCGTTATTTTCATATTAGTACCATCCTAATAGAAGTTTTGTCTCCTCAGGCACCAGATCCATAGAAAATGGAGGGTCAAAAGTCGTATTCACTTCCACCCATCTTACGTCTTCCACATACCCTGCCTGGCGAATATCATGTACAATCTGGTCTGCAAAGGGGCAAAATGCGCTTGTGAGGGTATGTAATATGACTACCTTATGTTTCTCATCATTAATATCTATGTCATATATCAGCCCTAAATCGTATAGACTTGCTGATGGTATCTCAGGGTCATATACATTCTTTAAATTCTTTATGATGGCTTCTCTGTCGATCATACCATCACCAAATGCGTTCTATCTGGCCCGCAGTTTACAAACGTGTGATCTTGTGTTGTATCCACCTCATACACATATCCGTCAGCCGGAATATGTTCCAGTGAGGAAGTCCTTGGAAAAAGGAAATATGCATCAGGATTAGTTTCTATGGCAAGGTGATACCGTGGACTTTTGTCTCGATGTATCGAATAAGTTGAGTGTTTTTCCATCATCATAAATCGGGCCCGAAACCCATTGAAATCATTAATTATTGTCTCAAATATGGTGCCTTCATAGAATGGATTGAGATGGGAATAGTCTTTTTCTTCCTTGTCTGTACCATGAAAAGACCCTGCTCCATCAGTAAATTTATCTTTATTATACATGATCATATTGGGAGCATATTGTAGACATGTCTGCCAAATACGAGCACCTTGAGATTTATGCCACATGTTATCCATCAATCGGTCACGTAGACTAAACCATTCCCACTGAAGTTGGTCTATATCATAGTTGTATGTGTCTAGTCTTTTCAAGTCGGCCCTTTAAATCCTTTGCATTAACACACCAGAATTTGTTATTTGTCGAAGAATTGTCTCCAAATTGTTTGGATACATGGTCATTTATTTCCGTGAGGTGAGTCATAATATATAATACGCATTGTTTATTACTCTGGAATTTGGGTTTATCGAATATGTAATAATCATAACCATCACCCCCCATCCACAAGGCTAACAAAAGAAATGTTGCTTTGAACATTAGAATCCCTCTCTATGAACGCATTATCTAATTCTTCAACGTATTTCATTAAATTCGCCTTTTTTATATACCGAAACTCTCTCCACAACCACAACTACTTGTTGCAGTGGGGTTTCTTACTGCAAGAAAACTACCACCCAATTCTTCTACGTAATCAATTTCACTACCCTCTACGTACATTTCAGCCAGAGGATCTAATACAAGAACATCCTCTATAGGGTCAGACCATTTTACATCTGGCCAGTTCTTCTTGAAATCCCAGACATAAGCAAAGCCTGAACACCCACCGCCCTTGACTCCAAGGGTTATGTAGTCTCCATTAGCCACACTTATGAGATATTGTTTTGCACGATTAGTTATTGTAATCATACAACTATTTAGTTTAAGCGATTTGCCTGCCTCAGCAAATACAACAAAACTGTCTCCCAGTAGGTTTTAGCCCATTCGGATTCACTCTGATTCAGTGCATAATGGACAAGTTCGATTCTCTGTTCCAGTGAATCTATCAAGAGCCTCTTTCTCCCTTATCTGATCAATAATACCCATGAACATGCCGAAGAATTCTTTTATCTCCGCTTTCTCATCCGCCTTTGGAACGCAAAGAGTCTTAATGGTAGGGTCTTGTTTAGTAATTGCAGTTCTCGCCTCTAAACAGGATTTCATTGATGGCATCTCTGTGGTATAATCTGCACCACCTGCCAATGCTGTAACAATTAATAATGCTTTAATCATTAGGCATATCCATCCGATACTAGAGAAGCGTTAAACTCATCAAAGAGATCACCAACTTCATCGACATCATACCCTGTAATAGTTACATTGGCATTTATCGATGCGTAAAGTTCTTCATACGTTTCCGCACCCTCTTCAATTGCCGCTACCACAGCATCCTCTGTCTCAAGGATATCTTTAATATCCTCTCCAACAGGGCCTGCATTAGCCCATTCAGACCTGTTTTTTGGTTCTACAGGTTCAGCCTTAGCTGCATACATTGAACTTCCGTAACCCATTATATCTTACTCCATCCGTTAGGTTCACATTTAAATTTTTCTTTACCGATTAACACGGTATCGCCGACCATAGTTGACCGGCAGCCTTTACCATCAAACATCTTGGTGATCCCCTTATTGTTCCACCAAGCATCATCAATTGAGTTGGTCAATTTGAAGGCTTCTTCTAATTTCTCAGTGGTAGTCAAGGACTTAGGCATATCAATAAATGCAACAACATTCGGGCCAGCGGGGCCGTTGTCGTGAATTACTGATACCTTTTCATCATTCAAGGTAGCCATTAATGCGTCTAATTTTTTACTCATATCTACACTCCTACTTTAACAATATTTTTCATTGACACTCTGCTTGGAGTAAGTGACCAATCATGTTTAACAATGATGCTGCCCTTCTCGATTTTTATAACTTTACCCTCTTCAACATATACTCTGTTGAGTTTCCGAGTAAGTTTTACCTTAACTATATCACCAAGTTTAATCATACCAAAAACACTCCTATTGGTGATCCGTTCACAGTAGTCTCACCAGGCAACATGATATCACCAATATCAGCAGTGGCAATTTCTGAGAAACTGTTACCAGTTTCATCGGTTTCTTTACTAATTAGAACATCAGCAAAAGCACCACCTTTTGAATACCTAGAAGGAACGATACTCCTAACTGTACCTACCTTGGTAGGAAAATGAGCACCATATTTGAAAGTCAATTTATCACCAACTTTAATCATGTTTACACTCCTGCCCTTTCGAGGGCATCTTTCCAAAGCTTCATTGCTCCCATATCGGTAGCAAAACCCTCCTCTGAGGCGAAGTCCATCGTGGACGAGCCCATAACGGTTGTTCCAATACCATAATCAAGTATGGCAAGAGCAACACCATCGACAGTATCAGACCAAAGAACATCTGTTCCGGCCCTCATTTCAAGACCACCTTTTTTCGCACTGATAAAATCGATAATTTTCATTTTTCTCTCTCTTTCTCTATTGTAACTATAGTATACATGGCAAAATAGGTTTTGTCAAGTAAAATCGTAGCTCATAAGTCCTTGATTTCATTAAGAATAAAAACTTTTTTCTTGCGTCTACCTACGGTAAACTCTGAAAATCCATTAGGAATAGGTTTATTCCACCCATTTTTTCTTGCAGCTGATACACTGGGGAAGATCCCTGCAAAGTGCATTAGATGACACATCATCCAATCATCAGTTGTGGAGTTTACAGCATGACCTATGGTATGCTCGACGCCCTCATCAAATCCGAATAGCTCCCTATCCTTCTTCGATACATTAGGGTGTACGAATGAGATTTCGTTACTCATCATTTGGATCCTCTACAGGCCAAAGAACGACATGAGGTTCAGACTTGATTTCCTCAAGAACCATTGCAAGTTCTGCGGCATTGCCGGGACAACCAATGTCCTCACAAACAACTTCTTTAGTTGTTAGATTAAATACTTTCCACATCATTTTTTCTCTTTCTCTAATTTTTCCGTAACTAATTCCATGTACCACTTATACGCAGCAGTTTCAATTTCATGAGGATAGTAACCAAAGATTCCCATTCTCTCTTTTGTCAACGCAAGGACTTTTTCGTAAGTCACTTCTAAACCAAATAAATTTTCCATTTTCTCTCTCTTTTTCATTGTACCTATAGTATACACTATAAAATAACTATTGTCAAGAGGGATAATGTCGATTTTTGGGGGAGTGTGATAATTATATCACAGTGGGGAGAATTATCGTTTTTTCTTGGCGAGCTCTGAAGCTATCCAATTTTTTGCTCTAGTATTCGTAACTTTCTTTCTTAACAGGCCTTGTACACGTTTCCATACCGATTGAAATATATCATCATCAGCATCGTTGTTATCCACAATAACCATGCTACCCTTAAAGAAATTATTAAATCGTCCTATATTTGCTTGCACATCTTTCCATGACTTAACCACAATAGATTCTGGTACACTACGAGCACGTTCAGCATTACGTTGTAGTGCAACATCAAGTGAAGTGTTCACAAAGATCATATGTGTGTCGTAACCTAACTCTTGTAATTGTCCTGCTTGATCCAGTAATCTATCAGCATCATGACCAGTACCATCTATGATAAGTCCAAGTCTACCCTCAACATAGTTGGCCTTTTTCTTACTAGCAAGTTTACCAGCATGTTTACGAAGAGGTTCCCTTCGGTCAAATTCTGATTCGGGCATCTTGAGTGACAGACTTGCCTTCTTTATAAGAAGTTCAAATGCTGGATCTGAATTAACTACCTTGAGTCCAGTTCCGCCAGTGGTACGTCTTACCACATATGACTTACCACTACCAGGCCCACCAGCTAGAAAAAATGCCTTGAAGATATTGGGGTCATAAACCCCCTCCTGTAATTCGTGGAAGTATTTCATTCTGTTTTAATCCTACTAACTCTTCTTGTAATTGTTTACGATCCTGTATGTATCTGCCTTTTCTGTACATTTCTACGATATATTTATGCTCATCTGAAACTTCTATGGGAGTACGTCCTTGGGTTTGAAAATTCATCTTCCTGATTCGGTTCTTCGTCCTTGCCATTTTTTCATTCCTTTTCAGTTTAAGTTTATGGATCATAGGGTTAATAGCATTCTCCTTTCTTGTTATACGGTGTCGTAATCTTCTACACACACGGTTGGTTTGACTTGAGTTTTAGGTACTGGTGTTCCTTCACCAACAGGTAAAGGTTTGTCTGAACAATCTTTCACACACTGCATATATATTTGATGAGTTCTGGAAATTTGACTAAAATTATGGTGCAAACTTCTTATCATAAAAGGGCCTCTATAAAATTTATCAACAGTTTCTTTATCTGCACTTTTTGACATAGCATTATATGGTAAATTTATCTGTACCATATCCCCTGCATGAATTGCTGTATGGCCATTAACTTTCATACTGACGGATATTCCAGCATCCAATGTCGATGTTTTGGACTGTCTCCTCTGTAACCAAGTGCTAGGATTATATGCAGTAAAGGGGTAAGTTCCCTTAGAAGTGATAAAATGAGCATCAGTTCTCTTAGAAATATCCTTTATCGATACAGGTAATAGATACTTTTTTGAAGGAAAATCTGATACTTTATTACCATCTTCATCTAAAGAAGATGCACTATATAACGGATGTGATGCTGATTTTTTATAACTATTCATAGTCAACTCATTTTTGAAAGTGTCAAAATAATTATACGTAGATGTAGTATACGTCTTATTAAAAATATCATGAGTAATAAGAGTAGATCCATAAGTTCCATTAGCGCTGCTACCTAAAGTATCAGCATTGGCCTCGATATTAAAAGTATGTATCTTTGAATAATCTCGAAGAATATTTGGTTGGCCATGAGCGAGTGTTTCTTTCCCTCTAGTATGATCGGTTGTATAAAACCCTTTGTATGCTTCAGCATATAAACTTTCTAGTGACCTAAAATGAAATCCCCACATTGTTTCATAAAACAGATATGAAGGAGCTCCCATTTGTTTAGATAATGATTGCGTTTTAGCTATTTCGATCAAATCAAAAGGATGTTCATCTACAGCTAAAACTTGTTTTAAACCACTACTGGGTTCAATAAACAGACGTTTAGTGCTTTTCAACTCACTCCTTAAAATACTTTCTACAATATCCGCATATGTTCCTTTAAATGTTTTTGATACAGTGTTTCTTTGATTGTGCATTGCTTCCATTGATATAAAATTAAGTACTAGTGTCTGGTTAGTTGCGCTAGTTTGAAATTGTGCTTCTATATTATGAATAAAAAATACTTGTTCTGTAAAGTCCATCACATCATCAGGATCTTCCAATGAAGGTGTTTTGATCTTTAATTTTAAGAGTTCTTGTCCTATCAAGGGCATCATGTTCTGTATATTAAAGTTATCAGAAAAAACAAGTGTTCCACTTAAAACTGGATTTAAAGTATCCTCATAGATAGATATTTCAGATACCTCAGCAGTGACATCTACAATTTGTTTGTCAGCAGTGATAATTGTTGCGGTGTCTAAAGTAAATTGTCCAGCAAATCCTATAGTACCTTGGTTGGGGGGCATTAAAATACACTCTCCGACATTAGTTTTGAATATTCTTCTGAAAATATAGCTACATAAGCAGGATCAAGGAGTCTAATTTTTCTCTTTTTATCCTGTTCTGCTTCTTCATATTCAAAGTTAGTAACTGCTGTAGCAGCAGGATAGTCTGTGTTAACAGTTCCTACATTAATCTTTTTTGTGGTGTCACCAGAAGTTTGTGATATTTCATAGTGATGTGTTCCATCAGGATTGGAATATCTATCTGCCAAATAAGCAAGAAATTGTGGCATAGACATTGGCCAATCATGATATCGATCTGTAATATCATTCATCAACAACACTATCCAATGATAATCGACATCACCATATAATTTGTGTGCAATACTCTCAGGAGACTCCCCCTCTTTTACATCATATGTATCAAAGACAGCAGTATTTGTTTTAACCTTTGTTCTTACTGCTACCCTCCGTAAAAGATTTTTTACGAGTTTATATTTACCATCTCCTTTGGAATCGTAATATATGTTGGGCATAACTCTAAAATACATGATCAGAAACCTTGTTCGATACGTTCTCTTGTTATTGTTTCTATTTCACTAAAAGATAATTTAATATTAGTTTTTTGTGGTGGCGGGCCCGCTCCACTTTTTTTATGTGGGGTTGGTTCATAAGTCACATACTTATCTCCACCGTATCCTACATCCAGGCCAGTTAAATAACAGGTAGAAATTCTATTAAGATATGGATTTTCTATATTTTGGTAAAAATAATGGATATCAAACGTATCAGGTATTTTTAATGCTCTACCCATACCTAATTCCACATTATGGCCAAAGACATCAATACTACTTATCATACTTGGCATCATATGTTTTTTAAAAGTAAATACTATTTCATCGACAGTTTCAGCTTCTTTTCTACTTTTGGGAAGAAAATTAAACTCAAATGAAAAATCTCTTCTACCTACATCAGTAAACATCAATTCCATTTTACTTCCTAATATCGCACCACTCTTTATCTGAGCAATGGTTGATGCACCTGGCGCAAATGTATCTGCTGCAGCCTTACCCGCCGACGCTGCAATTACAGTACCACCCTCACCAACTGTAGTAAGTACATTCTTCACATTTTCCTTAGTAAAAATATCTCCTTTACCTGTCAATGCAGCAATTATAGATTCTCCAGAGTTGACTATGGCCTGCGCTCTAGCTGAAATTTCATCATCTTTATAATTAGCCTTATATGTCACTGAAACACTTGGGGGCATATAAAGAGTAATTGCCTTCTCCAGTTTAACCGTAGCAGGACGTTTAAAAGCTAAAGTGCCTGCTGGGCGTTCCGAATTTAAGGTACTAGCATTTCCAGCTCCCTGATTTAAATTCTCTGAAATGAATTTTTTATCTGCAAAGGGGCCCTTTTTAGCCTTTGGTGCTGTTCCACTTGTGGGTAATTGTGATGGGGGGCCCACTGCTGTAGTAACCGCTACTTTTCCTTGATCAGCCACATTAATCATAAACATCACATAATGACCTTGTTGTTCATCACCTTCAACATTCTCTGGATATGATAAATGTTTTGATCCTTTCCCCTGATCATGAAGAGCTCTGGTATCAGAAGAATTTGTGCCCGATCCACTAGGCAGAACAGATTTAAGAACTGTAGAAATATTGCCTGTAGCTTGTCGAGCCACAGCACCTGCTATTTGATTTGTTAATGCACTTCCTAATGCCATGTCTAAATATCCTTATGAAAGTATTTATGGATTATGGCATACAAAGGTAGATTTACTCCCAAAAATCCAAGAAAATATAAAGGAAATCCCCACAATGTTGTATATCGTTCTTTGTGGGAACGTAAATTTATGGTGTACTGTGATACAAATGAGGCTGTTATTGAATGGGGTAGTGAAGAGATCATCATACCTTATTTATCTCCTTGGGATGGCCGGATACACCGTTATTTTCCAGATTTTTATATTAAAGTTAAACAAGCAAATGGCTCTTATAAAAAAATGATTATAGAAGTTAAACCTAAAAAACAATGTCAAGCTCCAACAGAACCCAAGAGAAAAACAAGAAGATGGTATAAGGAAACAAAGGCTTGGGGAATAAATTCAGCCAAATGGAAGTATGCAGATGAATGGTGTAACAATAACGATATGGAGTTTAAGATACTAACTGAAGATCATCTAGGAATTTCGTATAAATAATCATATGGCTGTAAGCAAATACATACAATCAGTTAAAGATGAAGTAAAGGGCCGCCCACGATCTACCGCATGGTATAGAGAAAAGATCAAAGAATTTGGTACGCCTGGAGCTCTAGATTTAATTCGGGACGGTAAAAGAGATACCAAACCCTTTTACGGTAAACTGAATATGTTTGTCTATGATCCAAAACATAAAAAGAAGTTACCCTACTACGACACTTTTCCTCTAGTACTTCCATTAGAGAACTATCCTGATGGATTTCTTGGGATCAACATGCATTATCTGCCTATACCACTTAGGGTAAAACTTCTTGATCGATTAGTGGACTTCTCTAACAATACAAAATTTGATGAGTCTACCAGATTGGTGGTTGACTACAGCAAACTAAAAAATATTAAACTAATTAAACCTACCATACACAGATATTTGGCTGGACAAATGAAATCACAAATACGTAGAATAGATGCAGATGAATTTACCATCGCCACCCTCTTACCTGTACAAAGATTCAAAAAAGAATCTGATAAACGTGTATGGTCAGACTCAAGGGGAATGATCTAATGGCCATCGTACCAAAATTTCTAGAAGGCGGAGCATTTGGCGCACTGAATGATGTTCTTTCTATGTTGCGTTCAAATGAAGGATATGCCCACCCCAATAGATATGAAGTTTTAATTCATCCACCATTAGATCGACCATTTGCAGTAACTAATCAATCTGCATCAGATATAAGTCAGATAACTCCTAGAGAAAAAGCCGACATTTCTTTAAGATGTGAAAGTGTGACATTGCCTGGCCGAGGTCTTGCAACGGTAGACGATACTAATATACATGGCCCAGTTAGAACAATTTCTAATGGTGTATCATTTGTAGATTCAGTTAGTATGACATTTCAATCTAGCTCTGATATGAGAGAACGAGTGATGTTTGAGAAATGGCAACATGCTGCATTTAATCCGAAAACATGGAATTTGGGATATTATAATGACTATATTGGTTCCACAGAAATATATCTTTTAGACAAAGAAGAACAAAGACGATATGGATTAAAACTGTGGGAATGTTTTCCAAAAGAAATAGGCCCATCAGAACTATCCTATGCAACAAACAACGCAATAATTTCACAAAGTGTAACAATGAATTTTAGATATTGGACATCTTTGGATATTACCCAAGAAAAACCTAGTCTGCAAGATAAATTGACCAAAACATTGGTGAACACCGTTGAACGAAATATATCTCGAAACATACCAGCCGTTTTGAGAAGTTTATGATAAAGGAAGAAAATTATGGCATTACCACAGTTACATACTGCAACTTATGAATTGGAATTACCGTCTACAGGAAAAAAAGTAAAATACAGACCTTTCCTTGTTAAAGAACAAAAAGTTTTAATGATGGCACAAGAATCTGAAGATGACAAACAAATAGAACAAGCATTTGCAAGTATCATTTCTGAATGTACTTTTCAAAAACTGGAACCTTATAAACTACCTCTGTTTGACATAGAATTTATTTTTTTAAAACTAAGAGGAAAATCCGTAGGAGAAAAAGTCAATATCAGCGTTTTATGTCCTGATGATGAAAAAACTAGAGCTGATGTTGAAATCAACTTAGAGGATGTGGGTGTTTTAATGAATGTTGATCATACTAATGAAATAGAACTTACAAAAGATATTAAAATGTTTATGAAATATCCAACACTATCTGATATGTCGGGGTTTAGTAATGAAGGACAAGTTGCCGATATCTTTGAGATGATCAAAAATTGTGTACTTGAAATACATAATGGGACAGAAGTTTTTAATGCTATTGACATTACTTCAAAAGAGTTAGATGATTTTATAGGTCAAATGTCTACAGAAAACTTCGAACAAGTTAATGCTTTCTTTACTACCATGCCTAAACTACAACACATAGTTAAAGTTAAAAATCCCAAAACAAAAAAAACAGGAGAAGTTACAATAGAAGGTATGCAAAGTTTTTTCGTCTAGCCCTTTCTCATGATTCTCTGGAGAACTATTACAAAACAAATTTTGGGATGATGCAACATCACAATTATAGTTTAACAGAGTTAGAAAATATGGTGCCATGGGAAAGGGAAATTTACATAGGATTATTGATGGAATTTTTAAAGGAAGAGAGAGAAAAAATAGAAGAGGAAAAAAGAAAATAATGATATGGGATGGCCTTATCAAAGCAGTCATAGTGTTAGTACCTACATACATCACAGCATATTTGACTGATAAGATGGTATATGTAATCCCTATGCTTGCCGCAACAAGTTTTATTGCAGTAAGTTTAACTTCTAGTCCTAACACAGAACGTAGAGTAGAAGAAGACGGTTATAAGGGTAAAGATGATGGATAATCCAATAATCTCAGCAGAAGTTGCAGCAATGGAAATTACGACATTGCTTCTTCCTTATATCGGTATGGTGATGATCGTTATCTTTGGATTCATGTTGAAGGATTATGCAACCAAGTGGGCAAAGGGTATTGCCTTCTCTTTGAATAAACAATTTCAAGAGGGAGATCATGTCCTTATTGATGGTGAACGAGCTCTTATCGTTAAGATAGGGTTGACACAGACCGTATTTGGTGTCACCAAAAGTGGAGGCGATTTTGATACAGACTATGTGTGGAGATATGTGCCTAATGAACGTATAGATTTTCTCAAACTTGAAAAGATAATTTTTGACCATACTCCCCTAAATAATAAAAGTAGGATTACTGTCAATACAGAGAGAATAAAGGAAATGGAAAATGGCACGGAAGAAAACTGACACATCTACCGTTAATATTGTTGAGGTAGACAGGTCTACTACAGAAGCTGCTAGTTGGTATAATGCACAACATGCTCAAGCAATAGATAAGTGGAGGATATGGCCACGACTCCTGATCACGTTATATGGTGTAATGTTCTATAAAACTACAGATTGGTTTATGTCATTACCAGACCCCACTAATGCTCAGAGTGCATTTGTCAGCGTCATAGTTGGTGCTGGTGCTGCATGGTTTGGTCTTTATGTCGGTTCTGGTGGTAAGGATAAAGAATAATGGCTACAGATGAAGCAAAATCTTTAGAAAATACTGTTAAAGAACTAAAAAAAGTAAATGACAACTTAGCTACTCTGGTAACGAATACGCCCAAACCAGATACTGGCGCAAGTGCAACTGAACTGGCTCGTGAACAAAAAACACGGGATCAAAAACAAACTTCCTTGTTTGAACAAATGGCAGCCAGTCTAAAGTCTTTACATAAATCCTTTTTAGACTCTGTAAAAGAAAAGGGCAAAATGGGTCTTGGTATTATTATCGCTGCCATTGCTGCCCCTATTATTGCATTAGTTGCTTTCTTCAAACAATTGGCAGTGGAATTTAGGTTTCTCAAAGCACTTACTGGAAAGGGACTGACAAAACTATTTGCACCGCTCAAAACACTCTTTACAGGTGAAGGGCCTTTAGGTAAAATATTTACTTCATTAAGCAATACCATAAAAGGGATCACTAAATCGATAAAAGGTTCAAAAGTATTTATAGCTATTGGTGAAATAGGGACTAAACTGAAAAGTACTGTAACGTCACTAGGAAAGTTTTTTGCACCAGTAGGAAGATTTTTTAGGACAATTTTTAATTTAAGTAAAGACCTTATTGCACTGACTGCCAAGGCCACTGGCATAGTTAAATTTGCAGCAGGTTTTGGCCAAATTCTAGGTAAGATATTTCTTCCCATCACTCTTATTATATCTGCTTTTGATTTTATAACAGGGTTTATGGATGGTTATAAAGAAGGTGGTATTCTCGGCGGGTTGAAAGGTGGATTGACCAAACTGTTCAAAGGTTTGATTGGTATGCCTCTTGATTTATTAAAAAGTGCTGTTTCTTGGATACTGGGTAAATTTGGTTTTAAAAATGCCGAAAAGACTCTTGATGCATTTAGTTTCAGTCAGTTGATTGAAGATATGATTGGTGGAATATTTGATATGATTGACGGGGCAGTAACATGGGTTAAACTACTGTTTAGTGATCCAGTAGCAGCATTGAAAGTACTATGGACAAAACTATTAGGAACATTTAAATCTGTTAGCGATATTTTGATGTGGCCTATTGATAAAGCTATAAATTGGGTTATGGACTTATTTGGATGGGGCGATCCAAAAAAAGAATTTAGTATAACAAAATTTTTCTTTGGCAAACCAGACGGTGTTGTAACTAAAGCAATCGATTGGATTAGTGATTTATTTAAATGGGGGGATGACGAAAAAGACAAGGATGATAAAGGATTCTCCATTTCAGCATTGGTTGATGGTGCCATGGGTAAAATTAAAGAATATTTCTGGGCAAAAGATGGAAAATCTGGAATATTACAATTTGATATAGCAAGTTTTTTACCGTCTTTTGATCTTAAAGGGGCGTTCTCAGGTATGGGAGATATGTTTAATATTGGTAGTATACTTGGTAGTATTGGTCAAAAACTTGAAGCCCAAGAATGGCCGTGGGGTACTGACTGGGCAAGAGATATTTTACTAAATGTATTCGATCCAAGTGGTGGGCCCACAGTTAAGAAAACAGAAGCAACATTCGGCACGAAAGTCGAAGGAATGCCACAGCAGAAACAAGCGGGAGGGTCAATTAAAGGAGGCCAACCATATTTGGTTGGTGAACAAGGGCCGGAGTTAATTTTACCATCAGGTAGTGGCCAAGTAATACCTCATATGAGGACTCAACAAATGATACAAGCTAGTATACAAAAAAGTATTGATGCAGTTACGTCAGGTGGAGGTGGGGGCGGTGTCTCAAATTCGGGAAATACTTCAGTAGTTGATTCTCATACTGAAACCACTATGGTAAATACTGGGGTAGCAGTTAGAAGGCCTATAATTCTTGGAAAAACGTAGCAAATATGTAGGTGAATACAGGAATAACAAAAGACATGGACAAGGCACCTATACCTATGCTAATGGGGATGAATACGTTGGTGAATGGAAAGGTGGCGAAATGGATGGCCACGGCACCTATACTTGGTGGAATGGAGAGAAATACGTTGGTGAATTTAGAAATATGCTTCCCCACGGACTAGGTACTATTATTCTTCGTGATGGGGATGAGTGGTATGATTGCGAATGGGAAAAGGGTATAGAAATACGGGCCCGAAGGTTTGTGGGGGGCGACGATGAAACAACCCCCCAGTTTGTGGTCTATTGAACTCTGACCTTAACTTCCTTACATTCACCGTTAAGAATTTTCTGGATATTCACCCAACCACGGCAAGATGAAGTGTCACTTACAAAGAATTTCGCATTACGATTAATGCCTGGAAATCTCTTATCGAAATCATCTAAAGAAGTATCACCAATATCTCTCCAAGAATTATCCATGTAAACCCTAGGTTCTTGACTACGTTCTATTTCTCTCTTAGAACGATTAACCAGTTGGGTGTTTCTTTCATTTTGACGTATTTCTGACGCAGAAAGAACACGATTCTGACGCTTAACTCGTCTAAGAGCTCTAGCTATCCGATCATAAGTAGCATCAGGGCCAACAGTAATACCAGTACCAATTATAGCTTTTGCAAGAACATAATCCTGACAACTAAACTTAGGTGGATTGGACATAACAACCGTTCCAGGCCTCACTGTATCCGAACAGGTTACAGTAATAGACTTTGGCATTGGAACCGTAACCTTCCTGTCCTCAGCCATTGCAGTTGATGTTAATAGAATTGTTGCAAATGCAACGGTTAAAAACTTGTTCATAATTTAATCCTTTTCAGCAAGTTTTTCGAAGTATGACATTGTGTCTTCTTCATCATTATCTGTCACCGTAGCTTTAGGAGCAGGCTCCTCTTTTGTATCTACTGCAACAGTCTCCACTGGTTCATTATTCATCACATCTGTTACGTTACCCACAACAGTTGTACCAGCAAGAACGGTATTCAGACGAGTCTTTAACTCATCATAGGATTTAAAGTTAGTATTAGCAGTAAACTCTTTAAGAGAATACTGTTTCTCCCAAACTTCTTCAAGTTTATCATCATTATCAAACAATGCTGATGAGTCTTCAAACTCTGATTTATCATAGTTCCAATAACCATCTACCTTACGAATCTTCAACTTGAAGTTTGCACCTGACCAAAAATCAAACGGATTAACTGGAGTTGCATCTGGAAATGCGGGCTGCATAGCATCCATGATCTTATCAAAGATTTTCTTACCGAAACGAAACAAAAATACTTTACCCTCATTCTCAGGATGTTTAGTATCTGATACCACATAGATGTTAGAGAAATATTGCAATTTTCTCTTTTGTCTACGAGCAATTTCCTTATCGGATTCCACACCAGAATTCCAGTAAGCTGAATTCATTTCAGATACAGGGTCTTTCTGATTGAGGGTTGTAAGAGAATTCTCAATATACCACTGACCAGTAGGGCCCTGAAACGCATGGTTCCAGACCTTTGCCCAAGGTAAATCTTCATCCTTTACTGCCGGAAGAAAACGAATGACTGCATAACCATTACCAGTTTTATCCAGTTCTGGTTTCCACAGACGTTCATCAACGTATGATTTCTTTTCTTGAGGTTTGTTTTCAGACTCAGCTGCACCGAGCAGTTTGTCCAATGAATTTTGTTTCTTTAATGCATTTAACGACATATGTATCTCCTTATATTTTCGTATGTTTACGTATGTTTAAATTATCTGTAGTGTATCACAAAGATCGTCTTTTGTCAAGTAACTTAGGTTAGGATAATGAAATTTTTCTTTCAGTTGACAATCTACCCAATAAAATTCTACGTGTTTAAATTCTAAAAAAGTAGCCTGCATTTGTTCAACCCAGTTAACAGGATTAAATCCTTTAGAGTCAGCTGGAAGATAATTATCAGTACCCTTGTAGATGTTATTTAGGGGTTTGTCATATTCGCTCAAATCAAACCCAACAAAGTATATCTCTCTTGCTCCATTCTGGCCTGCAAGATGTAAAGCAGAAGTACCAGTAGACCATCCTCTAGGAAAATCAAAATCTAAAACACTGTCTCCTTCTTTTACGTTTGTTATCCAAACACCAGTATCTTTTTCCATCTTCTGAACTAAATCAGGCCCATCCAAATGAGGATTCATTTTGAGTGCTTCTTTAACTTTCTCTTGTACTAGAAGAGGGTCTTTACCTCGTACAACACAACTTTCTGCACCCTTCTCTTTATGGATATGTACTAAATCTTTTGGAATATCAAATCCTAATAGAAAAGTATCTCCTATTTCAACAGGAAGTTTACTCCAATCCATAAAAAAACAATTATTGTCTTGTGCATACCCTGAGGCATAAATTTCTTGTTGCATGGCTGGATCGGTTGCAACCAAATTATCTACTGAACCATCACGATAAATTGCATTACAACCCCATATGTTAACCCCAGCTTTTGTGACTGTTTGATGACAAGGTTTAAACCATGATCTCGATTCACCATTCCCCAAAACCAGACAAGAGCCTGCTATATAAGAAGGAACAAACATAACGTCATCAATATAATGGTCTGTTTTTGTTTCCAACACTACTTTTCTTCTGTACTAATTTTTACTACTGCTTCTTGTGTTTGTGAAGGATTTTGGCTGCAACCGATTTCATCTAAAGATACTGTCCATCCTTCTGCAAGCATCATCTCTACAGTTGAAAGACCTCTATCCTTAATGAGGCCACTCCATGAATGAATAAATTCCTTACATTCCGTTTGTGTATCAAAATGTCGGGACAATACATGAACCTTCTCATCTCTTGTTTCTCCATCAGGGCCGGTTATTGTAAATGCCAATAGAAGCATAAATGTTTTAATCATGTATTTTTCCTTTCAATTCCTCCACTCTTTTACGCAATACGCTAACAGCTGTCCTTAAATTACCAGAGTTATGATCTTCATATCTACTCTCAAGAACTGCAATTTCTTCCATTAATATAACTATTTTTTCAACCGTCACAGTATTAAACTCATTACTATATTCTCTACTCATCTAACTGGCCTATTTTTCCAATTACCATGTTGCCGATCACCAAATTTTTTATTGATTGGTTGATAACCTTTCGGCCATTGGGGTTGCCGTGTTGCAAGTTTCTTAACTCGAGCTTTCAATTGTTCATTCTCGACAGTCATTTCAGCAAGGGTAAATTGTAAATCCTTAACCTGTTTAACCAATTCTACTTCAGTCATGCGACGACTCCTCTATAAGATTTAATAGCTTCATTTTATACTTGTTTGCATCAATTGTCAAGAACCTTTTATAATCTTTCATTAATTTTCTTAAATCAGGCCAGACGACATCATCTTTTAATTTCTCATCCCACTTATCAGAATATTCAACTAACATATCCAAAATAATCATTGTCTCCAAGGATATCCTTTTTCCAAGATATTCTTTTAACAAGATAGGATGGTTGTGACCATCCACTTCAAATATGGGATTAAATTTGTTTATAAAGGGATACATCTCTACAGCAAACATATCAAAGAATCCTTGTCTTCTTAATTTCCAAGAATCATAATTCTCATCACTAAAATTAGCAACATATCCTTTTGTATCGTTTATGAAATTTGCTACGAAATAGTCTTTAGGATTGTCATACTTTTTAGACAGTTTGACAAAGAAATGCCTATCCTTCCGTTTCCAAAAGGAATCCCTTGAAACTTTTGTCTTTCCATCATATTTAATGAAGTCATAATTACCTTTACTGAAATGTGCTTTCATAGCACAATACATCAGGTATATATCAATCGGTTCCATTCTTAGGCATCTTCAATTTATAATAAATATAGGGTTCACCGCAAGGTACTGCCGCCTTGCCTTCCTCATGTGTAAAACATTGCAATGGAAGTGCTTTAGCTGTTGGATCAAGAGCAGACTTACCAACGTAATGCCACTCTGCACCCTTTGCTCTATCTATCGCAACTTTATCAAAAAATTCTTTATGATCTGTCATAAAAAGTACTGCTATTAGAATTAAAAATCCTGCAAACATATTTTTTTCCTAATCCATAAATTTGCCATCTTTAATTAGATGCTTTAGTCTATGACGAAATACTACAAAAAATAATATAAACAGATTGTCAGCTTTATATGTTCCGTTTGGAACTTTCAATTCATAAATCATACTGGTAACTGTGCCTGTCTTGGTAGAAAGTTCAGTTCTCTTGCATTAGCTTCGATCTTTTCTTTGAGTCCTTTAGAGATAAGAGAACCCAAACCATCAGGTTCTAGTCCTTCTTTTTCACAATACCATAGAACTGCTTCCATATGTGTTATGCTTTTTTCTTTAACGATATTTTCTATTTTTAGAGTAAATGTTTTTGGCGTATTTAATCCCATGATAATCCTTTATAAATTGTGGAGTTAACCGTGGACTCCACTCGGATGTATTACGGCATCACCCGATAACAAAGGGATAACAGGGAAGAGGCATGTTCTTCGGCCGACCTGTTCCCAACGTGAACTTGTAACCCGAGGCGATCCGAGCTCGGAATCCTCTAGGTGTCACTCTCCCTTCTAGGGGCGGAACAACATCTTAGTTCGTTCCCTAAAAACCGATGGGAGACTTCTGTTGCCAGGTGTCTCCCAAACCCCGAGCGATTATGCAGCTAGTGCAAAATTCTCATATGAGACAAGAGCCTTCTGCGAACCGAAATTCGCATAAACTACATTGTCTACCGCAACATTATCGTTTGCGTTTACGTGTTTGACCAATAACGGAGTCATCCGACAATTCTCCACATTTCTATTACACGCCAGTCGATCCTAATTCGCCCCCCTCAAAAAAAGACTAGGTAAACTACACCACTGAGGAGAAATACATCTGCACAAATAGACCATACCATATATGCTCTTATCATCCACTTACTTACCTCTTGGACTAGGGGGCTCTTCATTGTCATGCCCCTGTAGTTCTTTTTCCACTATAATCTCCTTTTGGTGGAGGCGGAGGGAATTGCACCCTCGTCCTGTACGTTTTTCAATCCGCATCATCGAATTGTACTATATTTATACCATGTTTAAGAGGTTTTGTCAACCCTCTTTGAGCAGAAATTCCAGATTTCTTGGGAGGAAATTCTACCCCCTCTACATGAACGTCTTTCCCTATTGAAAGAAAACATACATATGGGCCAGGAATATATTCTAAAACTGTAGACTGCCGAGTTTCTTTGTTATATAACACAATCACATTATAGCCAGTTTGGGTATCTTTCCACATTGCAAGAGGTCTTTCTTTTGCAATATTTGTAACTGCTTCCAATGTTGTTTTAGGATCACCACACATAAGAGGTTTCATTGTACTAATAACTGTAGGTATATTAGGCCTTTGTTTCTGATGTTCTGTCTTTTCTACTTTAGGTTCTACTTTGGGCGATGTGTCTTTGGGTGGTACTGTATTAGTTGTTTGACATCCCATCAACAGAAACACCGCCAATATTACTGCTAGGTGTTTCATTTTGGTTTCTCCATTCCGTAACGGTTTCTGTTAACGCATCTAGATAGTCATGTTTACATTTTACAAATTCTTGGACTGTTCCATCTTCGGTAACAACAAGGATCACCACTTGATCGATTACAATACCTGTTCTTTCTTGAAACATCTCTGCATACGCAGAGCCTTGAATGTAATAGTTTTCGTTCCAATCGTCCTTACGTTCTTTAGTTGATGTTTTAAAATCTATAACTGACGGCACACCATTGTACTCTGACACACAATCAACTCTACCTGCCACCTTATATTTATCACTATAAAGTCCTGCCTCTTGTGCATAGATATCATCTATATTTTGCAACACCTTTTCTTGTAACTGGGTAAACAAACAATAAGGGAAAAAATCCTTTTTATGTTTTGCCCATTTTGAAGGAAATTTGATAGCCATATTATTGAGGTAATCCTCACACATATGGTGAACCTTAGTCCCTCTAGAAGCTGCCTTTCCAGAAACATAATTGGCAACTTCATCACCAACTCTCTTACGCCATTCATGCAGGCCTGCTTTATTACGAGAAGAAAGCACTGTCGTAATAGATGGATACTCTGCCCCCTCTGGAGTTATATAAAATCTTTTTTTATCTATTGACCTTGTTTGGAGTGGTGGTAAACTCACTGGTACATGATTAAATTCTACTTTTGTCATACACTTCTCATTCTCACTACTAATCGATCTGCTCTATTGGTTACTTGATTGTACCATTGGCTATCGACCATTTCATCTGCGGCTGCTTCCCAATTTCTTGCGTCCACACCACGTTTCATTCCTTTGAATTTACTCAATCGAGTATAGCCCATATTGAACATCATATTCGCCACGATTAATTTGACTTCTTCGGGCAAATGTTCAAACTGGACATATAATCGCTCGCAGTCTGACACAACTGATTCGATATCGGAATCGAAGGCTTCTTGAACTCGATCACTACTGACTTCTGTACCAACGGAGGCTCCACACTCAGGATCATCATCAGTAATAAGATGACCGATACCAAAGGTAGGATAACCAAGATGATCCAAATATACTTCGTACTTACAACCTTCATCATTTGCTAACTCTTCTCTTAGTTGATACATATCCATTATTCTACTCCAATACCTAGTTTCATTTTATTGATAATATAACTACGTACAAAACCAGAACGTACTATGTCACCAATAGTAAATTCTAAGCAATTAAATTCTTCCATCTCACCTAAAATTCTAAGAAAATCATGAAGTCCATTTCTCTCGTTTTGTCTAACCAAATCTGTTTGATCAAAATCTCCACAAAAAACTATCTTGGAATCTTGCCCTATCCTCGTAATAATAGTGTCCAATTCATGAAAATTAAGGTTTTGACATTCATCTACTATAATGATTGAATTGTCAAATGTCAACCCCCTTAGAAACGATGTAGACAAGAAAAACAAGCTCCCTTGTCCTTTTAGTCGATCATACAGAGTATTAAACTGTTGTTCATTTGGCATCTGAAACATGAATTGAACCATGTTCATATATGGCACTTGATACAATGCAGCCTTATCTTCCTCATCTCCAGGCAGAAAACCTATCTCTCTGGTAGGAATAAGTGATCTCACTAATACCACCTTGTTAAAAGGTTTCTTCAAATCCATTACATCCTTTAATGCCAGATATAATGAAATGAAGGTTTTACCTGTACCAGCTGCTCCAAAAAGAAACTGGCATTTACCTTTTTTCCATGTATCAAAGACAATCTTTTGATTGTCAGTGATATGTTTAATAGCGACTAAGCTACTCGCATTAATTTCTTTATTCTTCTTACTGGCCATTCAAGTTCCTCAGTTCTTTCATATGAATCACATACGAATTTTATAAAGTGAGAGCCGGCCGGCCGGCTCTCTGGTACAAATGCGGAGGGACTTCCCAGCTTCCTTGGATGCAGTGCATCTGTGCTGAAGTTTGATTTCTCGCATGTACCTATTCTATTTATATTTTTTAACAATATTTTCTGCCTTAATTTGTGCATTGGTTTTACCACTTCCATACTTATCTGCAAGAGGTGAGTTAGGATGAGCAGCTGCTATTCTAGACATATTTTCATTAAACCCACCATCTGTCTTTGGGCCAACGCCCATAAGATGATCACCTGTAAGTGCTATAGGTTTAAAAACTTGTCTGATTTGGGTATTTTTCTTTAGGAACTTTTCTTTTTGTGCAATAGATAAAGACTCATCCCATTCTATTCCAGAAGATTCATCATAAAATGTGTATGTCGGCATTATATATTCATTTCAAATTGTTTCAAATCATTTTTTTTTTCGTTGATATATCTATGAAGATCATTTTCCAATTCTAAAAGTTGTCTTTTCATATGAACCAATCTCATTGTTAATATTTTTTCTGATATAGTATCAAATGTCAATCTATTAAGTTCTGCATATTCAGAAGGATTTATCAAATCTGTCATATTAACCTCTCGTAATCGTCTTCCCATATAGTTCCAATAAGGTTCTCTATCTTGCACCAAACCACTCCGGCATTACTCTTTTTTTCCATGTCGCAAAACCTGACTTCTCTAATATATAGTAAGTTTGATATGCAGACACAGTATCATCAGCTTTACATATTTCCGGCATACATTGTGGTGGATCAGTAAAAGGTAATATTTTAAGATTTTGTGGTTTGACGCCTAACGGATTCCACAACCGTTCTGTTTTATGATGTTTACCATAACGATATGTGTATTCTTCCATAAGATAACACATATGCTGATACAACCATTGATATTGTTTCCAACATGTTCGAGCCCAAATGGCACTAGGATGGTTTTTATGAGTAGCCTTGTACAAACCAAATTTGTTTGCATAACCATCACCATCTAAAACACGATGTGCTGTAGATAACATTTGTGCAGATTCTAGTATCATTTTAACAACGTGTTTATCACACATCATCTGAGCTGCAATCTCAGGGTCACGATCTAAATAAAATATATTCATAATGTAATTATACCTGCTCTAAGTAAAATTGTCAAGACCTCTTTAAAATTTTGTCCCAATATCCCAACGATAAAAAATATGATTACCAATTCTGGTAGTCCGTTTTTTTGTCTTTGCCCAGCCTGGCGTCACATAGTCTGCATGATAAAATAAAGCCCCATCAGTGATATCTATAAAAGGAATATTCTTATCAATCATTGCTTGAGCAATTTTTATAAATTTACTATATACATCTATCTCTTTAGGTATATCACTCTTGCCGTCACAATACCAAGAGAATTGGCATCTATGTCTGATAGGATAAAATTCACCGTTCTTCTTCCAACTTTCTCTAGTTGGGCCTTGTTCGATGACCTCACATATTGTGGTGGGGAATCGTTTATCCTTCATACGATTGAATACAACAGCAGTTACACCAAGCAGACCAGCAGTCCCTTGACCTCTAGCCTCATGATACATGTTGAGTGCAAGACATTCTACTGAACCGTCATGTGGTTGTGCAGCATGAGCAGGAGTGAACAATAACATCCCTGCTATTATTAAATCAGCTGGAGTCATTAAAATATTATGAAGCCGAGTACCAACCCGACAAGTATCCATTCTATCGGTGACATTAAAATACTACCATACAAAACCACCCAGCCCCAAATAAAGACAGAACAAAAATTGCATCAACAGTTAAAGAAATTCTAGTCTTTTCGTCCATTATTCCATTACCTCTATAGTTTCAGTTAAATTATCTTCTTCACACATTCGTAAGAAAAGTCCTTCCTGGCGACCAAACGCTTCGATCTCCCAAGGATAGTCATAGTAATCTATGTCATTCATATCATAAACACTTTTCTTGAATCTTACTAAACTAGGGGTTCTTGAATACTCATACATCTCACCTTTTGCCCACTGTTTCACATGAACCATCTCATGGGCAAGGTTGATAAGTAAGTTTCTCAAACTAACAGCAGAATCCAAATCAATCGAATAACCTCTAGGAGTCCTCGCAGTTTCCCATTCATCCCAGATGCAAAGTCCTTCTGCACCTTCTTTCTCACCCAGATTACGAACTAACTTTATATTTAATTCAAGAGTCTTATATAATCTCTTACTCATCAACTTCTCAGCATAATACCAAGTTGCAGATTCAACTAGAGCTCTAATCTTTTTGGTAGAACCTTTGATATTTACAATCATTTAAAACCCAGCTGTTTCCTTGAATGAATAACCAGTAGGGCCTACAAGATAAAGGGGCCCAGTCCATCTTACTGGATAACCACCTTTTATGACATTTCCCCTTGCCTTATTTCTAGCAGGAGCAGAGTATCCAGCAGCCATCAGAATATCTCCCAACTTGAACTTCTTATCCTTATCGGTTGCAACGACAAAGGCTTTAGTAGAACCACCAGCACTAATCTTAACGTATTTATTACCTTTCTTAGCAATGAGAGTTTCTACAAATTCCTCATACATCTTTGCAGTAATTTCAGATTTCTCAGGAGGCATAAACTCTTTATAAGATTTAATCATAGCATCTTTCATCTTTTCGACACCAGATAAAACATCCTCAGATTTTTCAGATACATAAACTGTCATTTTCTTTCTCTCTTTCAATTTCTATATACAGTATACCATAACTAATAGAATTTGTCAAGTAAAATCGTAGCATCTAACCCCTTGATTCTAAACGATTCTGTAAAAAAGTTCGATAATCTGTCCAACCATCTGAAGTCTGAAACCCCCAAGTTCTCTGTCTAGCCCCATGCCAAAATAAAGTCCAACAGGGCGTATCCTTCTTTAATTCCAACCAATGAAGATCAGTAGCTTTTTTGGTTCTCCAAGAACCAGGCCTTCTCCAAAAAGTACCTTCTGGTGTATGTTCATAGTATCCCCCACTGATAATAAATGTGCCCCAATCCCAAGGATGATCATGTAATATAGGCTCATCAGATAGAAGTATTTTATGCAAATATGCGTTAAACGGAACTCTTACATTGTCTTCTAAATGATCCGACTTTTCTCTAAAAATCAAATGATATCGAATCATATATGGATTGTCACCAGTTCGATCTACTATTACTCGTTTTCTTGTTAAAGACACTATTCATATACTCTGTTATGGGTACTATTAACTCTAACAAATGTAGCACATTTTGTCAAGTCCTTTAGACGTTCTGCACCCACATATGTACAAGCAGATCGAACACCACTAAGAATATCTACAACGGTATCTCTTACAGCTCCACGATAGGGAACCGTAACAGTTTTACCTTCTTCACCTCTATACTCTCTATTGGGATGTCCATGTCTGTCCATAGCAGTTTTGGATGCCATACCGTAAAAACTCATACCTACTGGATCTGGATGATCATCTTTAAATATCAACTCACCATCACACTCATCGTGTCCGGCAAGCATACCACCTATCATAACAAAATCAGCACCAGCTGCAAAAGCCTTTACTATGTCACCAGAAGAGTTACATCCACCATCTGCAATGATGTGCCCTCCTACTCCATGAGCAGCGTCAGCACACTCAATTACAGCACTCAATTGAGGATAACCTATTCCTGTTTTGATCCGAGTCGTACATACAGACCCAGGCCCAACTCCTACTTTAACAATATCCACACCAGCAAGGATAAGTTCTGCTGTCATATCTGCTGTTGATACATTCCCTGCTATGATTGTTGCGTTTGGAAGCAGTGACCTTAACTGCTTTACTGATTCTACAAAATTGATGGTATACCCATTTGCAACGTCAAGACCAACAAATGATACATCAGAATATGTATTGGCAACGCCCACTAATTCAAGTATCTCTTTGTCTGATATACCAGACATTACACAAAGCTTGTTTCTCCGTTCTGCTAAGTGCCAAGACATACCGTCTTTGTTATGGTGCCTAGCAATGCAAGTCACCATGCCATGATGACTCAATTCTTCATGCATCTCAAATGTACCAACAGTATCCATATTACTAGTCATAATAGGAACGCCAGTCCATTCTTTTTTACTGTGATAAAAGGTATAAGTTCTTTCCAGCTCAACATCAAATCTGGATGTGAGAGTCGATCTCTTGGGGCGAATTAATACATCGGAATAGTCTAGTTTGACATCATCCTCTATAAGCATTAGTCTTCCATCTCCATAAACATTTCTTTCTCTGCACCACAATCAGGGCAATACCAATCATCTGGAATATCTTCCCATCTTGTGCCAGGTTCAAATCCTTCTTCTTTGTCACCAAGTTCTTCATCATAGATATAGTCACATGCCATGCACTGCCACTTTCTATAAGGAGCATTAGCCATTTGCAGCGCCAGGCGCTTGTGGATACGTACCATGTTCAATTAACATATAATCATCATCCCAATCAAATGCTTCTTTTACTACATTTGCAGAAAGACCCTTATATTTCTGATGCAACTGTTTATCTTTAGCAGCAACAAGAATGTCAGCTTCATCTGGATGTAATCCTTCTAACATTTGAACAAACATCGCCTCACGTTTATTCTGTGAAAGTGAAGGATTGCCCCCTTCAATAAAATGATAGAGCTTCCTTGCTTCATAGGATAGATTATTATGTTCTGTTCCTTCTGGAGCTTCATTAATTATATACGGCACTTCACCAGACGGTAATTGCCATTTTATTTTGGGATCAAAGGAAGATTTGATTATATGTCTGAGAGAATCAGTATTGTGTTCTTTCAAATAATAAACCTTATCCTTCTTGGATTTAATTTTTCCTAATTTAGTTAAAATTTCAGAAAATAGTGGGGTGTAAGTGTCAAATGCCATTAAAAATCTCCTATAGATTCAGTAAGGTTCTTCAACCTTTTTTGTATAAAATAATTTAATAATTTACTACGATCCCCTAATGGGGCATCACGATATGTTTCTAAAATCTCATCACATATCTCAGGTGGTGTGTATGTTAGATCAATCAATTTTTGATTCCGTTGAAAGTTTCTTTTCACTTCATCATTTGGTGCAACATCCTCAAAATCATGATCCATCCAAGCAGCAATTTTTTTCTTTGCTAAAGGATGTTGTCTAAGGCCATCCGTGAATGTGTTATCAGGCGAAAGTACATTAGGTACTCCATCACTTGAATCGCCTCTAAACACATGTTCTTTAAGATATCCGACAGGGTTAGCACCATTAACCATTTTCTTAGTAATAGGGCTATATTGTTTCACGTTAGGAAATCTTTGTAGTTGTATGAAATCTTTGTCACCAGATAAAATCATAATTTCTTCTGCATATTCGGAACATAATGTAGCAATTATATCATCAGCCTCAGCACCATATACCTCTAAAAATTTATATGGCATATTGGTTCTGATTTCTTCCTTAATGGTATTTAGACATTCAAAAATAGCGTCCCAATCTTTGTCAGATTCTTTCCTATCCTTCCTACGATTAGCTTTATACTCTGGAAAATAATCTCTTCTCCAATAATGTTTGGAGTCATAACACAATACCAGTTCTCCAAACTCTGAAGAAAATCTTGTACGATACATACGTAAAGAATTAAGAATCATATGACGTACCATATTATCATCTGGTACTGTATTTTTACTCATATGCAAATGCATCATTACACTTGCAACTGATATTTGATTCATATCTACTAAAATCATTGTGGTACATACATATGAGCGTTAAAACTCATACTCCTTCTTTCACCTTCACTAGTAAAGGGATATACAAAGTGCTTCAACCATGATGGAAACATTAACAACTTACCAACTTCTGGTTTAAATTTCAAATTGTCACTTCTAAATCCCTGATTCTCACCAAACATAAACTCTATAAGTCCACTGGCTGGATAGTGATCTTTCCATTCATTTTCTATCTCTTCATTCATCTTTGGCGGTAGTTTGAGATAGATAACAGCAGAGAAATCTCCACTGTGATGATGCCAAGGATTATACTCGCCTGCATATTGACTAACTACCCAACTATGAGCCATATGTATGTTGTCCATAGTAGGCACAGCATCACCAGCAATCTTTTTCCACCCATATGCTGTATTGCTCTTTATACATTCCTTTAGATAGTCTACACAGGCCCCTTTCATAGTAGAAAACAAAAGTTCCCTGTTAGTTTTATCTCTGACAGGTATTTGAACTTCTTTACTTACTTTACCAACTAACTTATGTGACCAATCCCATTCCATACTTGCTGTTTCACTATTAAGAACTTTATCAGCAGTATCATTAACAATATTAACAAACTTATCTGGAACAGTAGATTCCATAATCATGGGACTAAATGGTCTATGATACTTTGGGGGGATCATCATCCTCTTTCAAAATTTCAGCAATATCATCAAGTTTTTCAATATCTACTTCACTGTACATAGTTTCATCTGGAGCAACTGTTACCTGAGACAAAGTATTCATAATTCGAACCATTGGATGATTTAAGGACATCTCTTTATATATACTTGCCTTTACTGTTTCTATTACAAATCCCATACTTTGTACAAAAGACATATCATTTACACGAAAACCATTTTCATGCATAGTGTGAATCAATTGCACCATTAAACTCTCAGTAAGGTCATCAGCAAAAGCAAGTTTTTCCTGTATCTCAATAGCATCTTCTTCAGGCAACTTTACTTTTCTTTTTGCCTTTGGCCACGGCCCTTGAATTATTTGAGCGCTTTCTTTTTTTTCGTTCTTTTTTGACATCTGCAATTCCCTTAACTTCCTCTGTATAAACCATTCCCATGTCTGGATAATAAGTTCCAGGCTTCCGTTTGGGATTATCATTTTCGTCATACGCCATGGCAACACACCTCCATTGTACTCTTTTCTCTTGATGTTCACCATAAAAATTATCTACCCAATCACCGTCCCTTAAATACTTTTGACAATTACGAATATATCCCTCATGATTGGCAAGTCTTGCAACTGCTCCCTTTATCCCCTGTCTTACTCCAACACGTTCAGCACTTGCAAGTTCTTTCTGAGTCTTAATCCACTGTTTAACTTTTTTAGGATGAGCATGATGCTCATCAGGTAAATTTTGTAGTGCGAAATGTATTCCACTTTGTCCATAATTTGGATTTTTTTCTGCACGTTTTGCCCTTGCCTTCTCCAGACGTTTTGCAGCAGCTGCACGTTGTTCCTCAGACATAGGTTTACGTTTCTTCCTAGTCTTAGGAGCCTGCCAATTGGAGTTATCAGTCTCTACTTTTACCATCGTTCTATTTATCCTATCACTTTAACAAAATACATAACCATACCATTTATGAATATCGCACAAGCAACTGCATTGACTACAATTAATGCACGATCATTCCAGACAATCGCAACCCACAACCAACCAGCAACACCAAGAAACTGTAAAAACATATTCCAAGGATATAAGTCATTAGTAGTTGCAATCATAGCAAATACTATAATAACTGATGCTATCCACTTTATCCACCAAGTAGGTGGGTGATGTTCTTTCTTAGGGGTGCTTGTTTTAGTTGTGTGTTCGTGATCTTTCATTATATTAACCTAAAATGGAAGACTAGCCATCATGAAAATATATGCCACAAAAGCTGCAACACCTAATACTAATATTAATATCGGTATTGCCCATGCCAGTATCTTAAGCCATTTCATTATTGTATACCTTTCATTCTAATGCTCGTAACCTCAACTCTTCAGCAGAAAATGTAAATCCATCTCCCCATAATCCATTATTCCAGAGAAAAACTTCTTCTTGTGCTTCCTCTTTTATTTGAAACTCATCCCAGACCTCTGGTTCACCTTCAAAATGGTTTATAATAACTTGCCAATTTTTATAATCTGGTGTTATCCGAATTTGTGCTAAACCGTCATTCTTTGCCATTAGAAACCAAATTCTTTAAGTCGTTTTTCTTGTTCTTTTCTAGCTCGGATTTTCCCTGCAGCTCGAGCCCTTCTTTCTTTTTCACCCTTCGATTGAAAAAACTCTCTATTTCTCAATTCATTAAATAACCCATCTTCTTGTAGTTTCTTCTTTAAAACTCGTAGAGCTTGATCTACATTATTGTTACGAACATCTACTTTCATTTGTACAACTCTTTCAATTCCCATACTCCATTATGTTTACAGGCTGTCCCTCTCATCTTTCTCATTTTATTACTCACTTGAACATCTGTTATAAATTCTCGACAAGTTCCATTTGTTGCTATTGGGGTATTAGTCACAACAACATCCTTATTTGGATTTTTCCATGTAGATGAAACACCATCTGGATTATGATTAAGAGATTGTTTTATCAACATTGTTCCATATATATGATCAACCTTGTCAAAATGATCTCCAACAGTATGTCCAAGAACCATACCTACTACAGCATATCCAGCACTGGTAAGAGGATCACCACCACCCAAATATGCACCAGCAGCTGCACCACCCAATGCACCAATAGTTGCTTTTTTACCAAACATTGGTTTTGGTGCCCAAACACCTTTGCCGGGAAGGTAATAATCCTTCGATTGACAACCAGTTATAGGACTACATCCTAGAGTGGGGTTAATGCCAGAAGGCATCAAACACCCACCTAGAGAGAGAACTAAAACAGAACTAAGTAGAAGGCGTTTCATTAGTCACTTCATCGTTCTTCTGGATTAACTTTTCCAGATTTTTTAGTGACTTACCTTCGTCCTTCTTTTCAGACTTTTCAACTTCTCTTTCAAGTTCTTTCCAAGCCTGTGTAGAACGAAGCCTCGAATATACCATACGATCCTTACGGAGTCGATTCATGATAATCTTCGATGCTTCTTTGTCTGAATATTTCAACAGAACAAAAGCACGATACTGTGTACCAGCAGCAAAAACTTCAGTTTCAACTGGGTTATAACCAGCAACATCGACGTTTGCAATAACATTCTTTGCAACCTTTTCGATCTCTGTCATAACTCTAGAATCAACATCCGATTGACCAAACTTTGCGATCCATGATTTGGTCATTGCCTTGAGTTTACCGTTAATACGATCTGCAAGAACAACCTTACCATTCAAGGTAGCAATATCAACTGCCAATTGTAAGTCTGGAGCAGTAGCTGATCCTACGGTAAAGATAGCACCCTTTTCATCAGGCATCGTCTTATACCACTTAGGAATCATAGATACAGCAGCTTTTACTTTAGCAGTTTTATACCTAATTTCGGGAGTATCAACCACAGATTTTGGTTGTTTGGCGCCACAAGCACCAAGGGTTAAAGCAAGGACGGATATCCCTGCCACTAGTTTTGCGTTCATCATTTAATTCCTTTCAATGTTTCAACCGCAATATCTCTAGCACCGCTGTCTAGAAATAAATTTTTGACATATGGTACAATGTCAGGGTAAAATACCGTGACCATTACACCAACTGCAATTCCAATGAGAAATTTAAACATTATTTAGATGTCTTCTTCTCAACAACCTTCTCTGTAGGCTCTTCGTTCTGCCATGCAGTAACTTTATCCCCTACTTGAGTAATGTCTTTACCAACACCACTGATGGTGTTTCCACAACCACCAAGAAAAACAATCATAAATGACGCAACAACCATTGCTACTCCATAGATATATACTTCACTCTTTTTCACAACTTTTCATCCTTATACGTTGTTTACCAAAATCTGTCATTACGACATTCATGTATACAATACTACATGAATTCTTTACATTTGTCAAGGAACATTTGAGATTTTTTTCACTTTTTAGTGTTTCGGGTATAACCTCCCTCATTACCTTGACCTTGGCCCTGTTTTCTGCAAGTCCACAAGCATCCTCTTGTGACATATCAGGGCCAAACATATATTCTCCCTTTGATGGATGCCATATGCCCTTAACACGAGCTTCAATAGAAACTACGCACTTTAATACATCTTTTACTTTCGGATTAGATTGTATTTTCTTGTTGATAAGTCGGACAGACTCTATCTTACCCTCATATATAACTTTATCTTTACTACTAAAATTACAAGGAGCATCTGCCAGGGCAGATGTTGTCAAAAGGGTACTAAGAAATGTAGTTAGAATTTTATTTTGTGTTGAAAGCATCTCTCGTTGCTTTTGCAATAATTTCAGAAATAGGAATAAGGTCTTTCTCGCCGTCCTTATCTTTTTTTACAGCAATAAAACCATCATGTTCTAATTTTTCCAACATTTTAGATGCAATTTCATCGAAAAGACTTCTGTGCGTGAGAAATTTTCCTAAATGATAGGCACCAAAAAGAGCTCCAACTGCGATTATCGTATGTAATGTGGGATCCATAATAATATTTATCCATTTAAATTGACTATATTACTATAATAGAGGAAAGGAGAGGTTTTGTCAATTCCCTTTTAAAATAAATTATTTATCTTTTCCACCAAGAAATTTTGGTTGTGGTTCTCCTTCGAGCCACTTATCTAACCGTTTAATCCATCTTTTAATGGTGGAGAACATATCCGTATTTATTATTAATTTACTCTAAGACCATTAAATTCAAACAGTGATTCAAACTGTTTTTTATGTAAAGGAACATATCTAATCTCTGGCACTTGTTGTATCAGTTCTAATATAAATTGTTTGCTATATTCTTTTCTTGCGAGTTTTTTATCTGGATAAATCATAGTGACACCTTCACTCTCCTTTGATAAAATTGTAACGCCCACTGTATTTTCTACTACTAATTGACCGATATGACCTTCGGGGTCTTTAACCAATATGACCCAATTTTCTGATCCTTTGGGACTTGCCTTACCAACAAGACCTGTCCCTCTAATACCAATCGTTGCAACTGGTATCTTGAGTTGCATCAGGTCTG
>VTLG01000490.1_pt1 | contig 130900 bp, 158 predicted proteins | sample 4694571 | NCBI WGS metagenome assembly VTLG01 (sample SAMN12604809, study PRJNA352737) | marine metagenome | biome: ENVO:00000447; feature: ENVO:00000209|ENVO:00000569|ENVO:01000036; material: ENVO:00002151; isolation source: viral sequences binned using virsorter ... | reverse complement strand
TGATACATCACACATATATTACACATCCCAGCACCCATAGATATTGCAATCCCAGTTAAATCATTATCTACAAGGCCTTCGTAAGCGAGAGCAACACTCTCCTCTATAACTTTGACATCGTATCCATATGTTTCAATAATCTGTTTCAACACATCTTCGTGATAAGAAACTTCTCTTGTTTGGTCGATTGGTTTTGCTGGTATACAATAAACACATACTTCATCTTTTTTAGCTTTTCCAACCAACTCACCTATAATAGCATTCAATACAGGTAGTGCATCTTTTTCCTTCGGATTCAGTAATCCTTGAGACATCGGTCTCTTTAATTCTGTTGTACTAAATATTTGAGCATAATTAAAAGCATGTTGTCCAACGATATGAACTTTACCTGCTTTTTCAACAAATGGTATTCTCTGTCTTTTTAACATTCGTTTAACTTGATTTGCATCTCCGTCAACTGTTAAGAATACATTTCTTTGTTTTTTCATACTATCTTCTGTAGCTGTTATATAATAACTTGTACCACAATCTAAGCCTTTAGCCATATTAACCTCTTGTTTTATTTAATAATTTAATAATTTTTTTTCTATTTTAGGAAACTCTTTTTTCATAGTATCTAAATATTTTTTTACATCTTTTTTTACATCAAGTTTTGATTCAAGTGATTCTTTTGGTTTAAGTTTTAATTTAATTTTTCCTAAATCATCACCATCACTTGATTCTAATGGAATTTCATTTTTTCCTTCCCAACCCCAAGTAGCATAAACAGCATCTTCAAATTTAGGATGATTCCATTCCCAAGTACCAGTCATTCTTTGAATAGAAAATGACCAACCTTTAATCTTTGGTCTCAATAAATATATAAAATTACCAAGTTCATCTGAGTAGTTAGCTACTTTTTTATCATATTCTAATAATAATGTTTTCAATTTCATTTTCTTAAACTCCTCAGTTTATCTTTTTGGGTTTTAACCTTACCCTTAATTTTTTCGTCTAACTTGACACTTACTTCATCTGATTTTGTGTCAATTATTGTATTTTTCTTTACATCTACTTCAACAGGTCCTGTTTGTCCAACTTTTTTACCTTCTAACCTATCTTTAAAAACTTCAATTGGATAATCAGTTTTAGTTTCAGAAACATTGATAACAGGAGATGTTTTTTCAAACTTAATGTTTCTTTTAGCCCATAGTAAGATAACATATACACCCAATACTATTTGCCATATAACTAAACTATATATTAAAAAATGTATTATATGATGACTTAAATCACCCACCATAATTACCTTTTATTTTCCAAATTTCTTTACAAAAGTCCCAAGAGCTGGCATACTAACTACACCACCAACACCCCTTAAACCACTACCTTCATTTTTTACTGATTTAGATATTGCATCTCTTCTTTTTTGTAAATACTCATCACTATCATCTTTATCACCATCATTATCAATATCACCATCTTCTTTACCTACTGGGTCAAGAGCTTCATCGATGTCATAGTAACGATTCAATACATGACCTATATCTTCATATAATGCAGTCATTCTTTGATTTAATTTATGTGACTCGTTAGCTGCTTTTTGAAATTCAACAACACTACCTTTAAGTGTTTTCATATTTTTGTTTACTGAAATCTTATCAAACCAATCATCATTTTCACCAAGAATATGTGAATGGGCAGATTCAGCAATTTCTGAAAGTTGTTTTGCGATTTCAACTATGTTATTACTATTATATAATTGTTTTCCAACAATACCATAGTTTCTAACACCTTCAATTACTTTGTGTTTATCAAGTCTAGGTGCACCTTCAAACGCCTCACCTAATATATTTTTCAGTTTTTTCATTTTTTTCTCCTGTTAAAAAAATATTAATTTTACTATAATTCCTGATAATGCGGTATAAGCTACCCACATTGCGTGTGTGACACCTTGTTTCCATCTTAACAATGCCTTAAATTCATCTGCATCCAATTCTTTTCTCCAATAAGTATTTTTGTTTACACGAACAATTAATCCATCTTCTGGATCTAAAAGAATTTCTTTAATTTCTTTTACAGTTTGATGAATTTCTTCTAATTCACCACCCATAAGTTTAGTTTCAACACATTCTAATTTTTTTATAATTTCTTGATTTGTAGCCATTATCTTCTTATTCCTCTTTTTTTACCTTTTTTACCACCATAATAACTTCTAAATCTATTCATAATCTTGTCTCTATCTAATAAAGCCTTAAAAAATGATGTTTCATATGGGTGTGCCCTAGCTAAATCACCAGTTTCTAATCCTCTAACTAAATCAAAATAATCAATTACACCAGCTTTTGCTTTTGACATCCAATCCTTTACTACTCTACCCTCAACTTTTCTTATATCTTTTGCCCAAGTTCTTAAACCATCGTCAACTACTTTTTTTGCTTCTTTTGAAGAATATCCCTGCATTTGTTTCGTTGCTGAACCAAAATCTTCATCAAGTTTTCCTTCTGATAATAAGTCTTTTAATTTAATCATTATAGTAATCCAATAATTTCTGCAGAATTTGCATATTTTTTCTTTATATCTTTATATAATACTTTTTCCATCTTTTGTTTTAATTTAGTTTGTTCTGGACCATCACCACCAAATATATCATTAAGAATTGCCATAGCATTATAGAATCTATACAATTTATCATTCTGTAACATCTGTGATAAAAATACTCTAGCCTCTCCGTGATTATTTCTTTGAGTAAACTTATGTATTTTATCCAAATGCTTTTGGTCTAATTTTCTTGCTTCTGTTAATATGTTTTTTAGTTTAATCATTATATTCTCACTTGTTTACCAAATTTAGTCCATAATTTAGTCATAAAGACATATAATTGTTTTTCGTTCATTTTATCAATTTTTTCTTTGTTTGAACCAGTTAATTTATCGTAAACTGTTTTAAATAAATTAGCACTCATAGCATCTACAGTTTTACCACCAAGTTTTCCGAAACTGTTATCATTTGCCATACTTAAAACTTTATCTACACCTTTTCCTTCTTTAAGTTTTCCTTCTTTAAGTTTCTGAACTCTTTTATAATGTTTTTCAGAATCTTTTAATTTTTTAAGTAAATCTTTTAAAACCCCTTTAAATTCTTTCTTTTCCCAATCAGGTGTTCCTTTGTAATTAACCTTATCTTTAGCATATGCTACTTGACCTTTAAGACTATCAACTTCTTGTTTAATTAAATTAAGGAAATGATTCTTTTGCATTTTAGCATCAAATTCATTAATATTGTCTTCTTCCTCTTCTCTAAAGGGATTGTTCTTTTTCATATAATTACTCAAAGAACCAACTTCTTTTGATTGTTTTGGTGTTAAAGGACCCGTACCACCGCGTAATTTCTTTCTTTCAGCTAACTCTTCACGAACTATCTTCCTTATCAATTCTTTAACTCGTTGTTCTCTTTTCATTTTTTTCTCTTCTTTTTCCCATTTTTTGGCCATCTCGGGATTATTTGCCCACATCCATTTCCGTTGTTTTTCGGATTTGAATGGCACTATATCATTTTCCTTATTACTTTAACCCATTTAGTTTTCATCCAATGAGAAAATTTACTCGTTAAAGTAACATATTTAGACATTAATTCTTTTGCTTCTTTTGTATGTCCTTCTTGTTTTAAAAAAGCAGCATAATTTTCAACAATACCTCTATAATATCCTTCACCATTTTCTATATTTTGCATCATTTTTTTATGAAGTGATGCACTCCCAACTTCTTTTATAATATCTTTTCCACCTTGTTTTTCAAATTCTGTTAAACCATTATCCGAAGCACCACTCCATCTCTTTGGAGCATTTCTAAAAGTAGTATCATTCCACTCATTTAAATCTTTTTTTATATTTTCGAGAATTTTATTTTTTTTAGGTTGTGATTTAATTTGTTCTTTTATTAATTTTTTTTTAGGTTTTGAATAACCAATTATATCTTTATATTTCATTTTACTCACCCCTAAAAATATCGTTAATTATATCTTCAATTTTACAATCGTGACAACACACACCATCTCTTGTTCCAACTCCTTCATTTAATTTACCTTCATTCATTTTAGATGGTGATAAAAAAGCTCCGTGTGTAGATGGATTGGATACAAAGTCAAATGCGATAAGTTCAAAATCAGGTTGAACCTCTACAGTATCTTCGTCACCTTCATGTATTTCTTTAACTGAACCAAGTCCTCTTGATGAGATACCTAATTTAATACCACTTTTAAATAATTCTTTTAAGATGTTTCCAGCAGGTGTTCCAAGAACTTCAACAGTTCCAACTAAATCATCATTATCCCAATGCATTTCTAATACATTATGAGATACATTGTTTAAATTAACAACAGATGAATCTGGATGGTCAAGTTCACCTAATGCTCGTCTTTCAGCAATTTGAACTTTTGTATATTTTTTAGCTTCTCTCATTAAAGTTTCTTTTGGATAGACTCTACCATTTTGGTTTTTAGATTCTGCTCTTTGCAATACACCTTTAACAATTAATCTACCATTATTTTTAATAGATTCATTGATTTGTTGAGGAGAAACCTCAAATGGTATATAATCTACTATTACTTGTTTTGACATTGTTATCTCCTATTATCTAACTTTATATCCGTAAAATCTAATTATTAATTGTCCTGCATTATAAACACCATTAGAAGCTGCAGTATCACCTTCTGTTAAATAAGCATAATGGTTAGCAGTTATTGCAGCTGTATTATCTTCTACAAGTTGTCCAGCAACTAAACCACCAGTGTTTATTTCAGAACCAGTTCCACCTGCTTCATCGTAATCTATTGTACCAGCAGAGTTCCAAGCTAAATTAATATCAGTTGTAATAGTACCAGACCCCGCAGCAGGTAATTCAGTACAAATTATTTCTTGTTTAAATATAATTCCGTTATCCGCAACTACATTTTGATATACATAAGCAGGAACAGTCCCAACACCAATAGCATCACCCGCGTCACCACCTTTTGCTTTTAAACCAGTAAGGTCAATGTGAACCTCTGTTGTAATTATACCACTTATTGGATCTGTTGAACGATACGCTTTATTTCCAGGTCCCGTTGATACAGCACCAGCACCCCAAGTTTGTCCTATATCAGTAACAAGAGTTGCTACTCTAGCTAGAGCATCTATTGTTCTTTGACTTGGATTAAAACCAGCTGTAGTTTGTTTTTCTCCATCTGCTACATAAGACATCTAAAATCTCCTATTTGTTCCAAGCTGTTCGTTTCAACCATATATCTCTTATGATATCACCAACGACAACTCTTATTAATTTACTAATCTGTTTTAAATCTTTTTCATCAAGAGCTTCATTTACAAACTTGTATCCAGTTTGTTTTTCAATATTTTTCTTCCTCTTTTTGTCCATCTTACCAAAAGCTCTTGGTGTATTATATCCAGGTACACCTGATGTACCTGTTATCTCATCTAAATCTTCTTCATCTAAAATTTCTTTAGTTAAAGATTTAATTAAATTATTAAATGACTTTTTGTTTTTTATTTCCACTTTTCTTCAACTCTTTAATTAGTTCTAAATATCTCATTGTTTGAATAACATATTCATCTTTAACAACATCTGTTTTATCATCAATACCACAGAATTTGTCAATAGATTTTATAGCTTCTTGCATTTTAATTTTTACAACTTTATCTTTGAGATTTTTAGAATGTGTTTGTAAATCTTGTTTTAATCCATTTACAATCTCTTTTAAGGTATCTTTTAATGAATTAGTGTTTGATACATTGTTAATATACTCTCTAAGTAGATTTTTTTGAGCTCCACTCAATTTTGTATATTTTTGATTGAATTTTTCTAAAAGAGTTTTATAAGTAAGGATTCTTAAATCTTCATCATCTGGTAATGTTTGAACAGTTTCCGATAATTTAATACTGTTATCATTAGTTGTGACATGCTCAACTATATTAAAAAATGATTCTGTTTTTTGGTCAGGTGATAAAGAACTTTTATATTCAAATAATGTAAATATAGATGCATAAGTTTTATAATTTGGAACTTTTGAAGACATAAATTTCTGTAAATCATAATTAGATTGAATTTCTTTTACAAGATTATATCTTTCTCTTCTTAACTTTGAATTATTTAAATCATGTCTAGCTTTCATTACTTCATTTATAAAGTAATCGGCTTTTGAATCTGACTTAAACTTCTTTGTAATTAAAATATTATATAGAGCGAGTTCTTTACCCAACTCCGTGTTTTCGTTAAATTTTTCTTTAACGATTTTTACCGCTGGTCCATTGTTTTTATTCAGTACATCAGATGTAATCTGTCTTAACAAAAATTCAAACAATAACCCAGTATTGCGGATTTTATTGTGTCGTATTTTACGCATCTCCGAGTCTCCATTGTAATTTTTGGATACTATATATGTAATTATTCATATATAAATATAAAGTTTTTATTAAATAATTAAATTTATTAATCATTTATTCTTCTTCATCTAAAATTATTTCTTCGTTTAGTATACTTTGTTTTTCTAAATCTTTTCCAAATTTTTGTTTGAGTGAATTAAGTAGTCCTTCTCGTGTAACAAGTGTTGAACCTTTAGATATAGCTAGTGGAGAACCACCTTTAAACTCTCGTTTACCCCATCGTTCTGTTTCGTGTTTTGCTGCATCTTTTATATCTTTGGCACTGTATTCATTTCCATATTCTTTCTTACCAGTTCCACTTCGCCTGTCACCACCCCAATCACCACTTTGTTCTTCCATTCCAAACTCATCTTCACTACCTTGTTCTTCACCACCACCTTCAGCTGGGTCTGAACCTTCAGTTTCAATCTGTTCCATTCTAAATGCTTGTTTTCTATCTTCAATAACACCTTCAAATACATCGACTTTCTCTTGGTCGTTTAATTCAAAAATATTGTCATATATCCATTGTCTTGAAAATAATTTATTCTCAATCAAGTCATTCGCAATATCTTTTTTCATTGTTAATAATTCTAATTTTTCTTGTTGATGTATCATTGATGGATTTGTCAATTCTAATTCAAAATTAATCAATTCTGCATCTTCAAATCCTTGTGTGTATAAATGAACGATAGCAATTTTTTCAAGTTCTGCACATATAATCTTCTGTAATCTTTCAATCGTTCTAGCGAATCTTACATCTTCAGCTGCAAGTGTAGCTTTACTACCAACACCCTCTTCATATCCAAGAAATGCTTTTGGTATTTTTAAAGCTGCCATCATTTTGTTTCTTAAATATTCTACATCATCAATAGCACCATCATTTGTTAACGCTGGTAGTGTATCAATATTAGTTCCACTATCTGAACCACGAACGGGTAGATAATAATCTTCCGTTACCGATTCCATATTGTATTTTAAATTATATTCACCACGAGAATCCATAACTGGTGTTTTTTTCATTTTATTTATAATCTGTTGCATAAAGTTATCCACTTCATTTGGTGGAATGTTTCCAATATCAACCTTAAATACTCTTTTTTCTGGTGCTCTCATCATTCTATGAATCAACATAGCGTCTTCCATAAGAGTTAATTGTTTAAACACTCTTCTTGCACCTTCTAACATTGACTTACCATAAGGTAAATAATTTGTATCTGCTAGATTTCTGAAGTGAGCTACTTCGTAATTTTCATGAATGTCATTTGGTTTTGAACTTCTTGACGATTCTGAATATTGTTGGATTTCAAATTGAACCAATTTAGGATTACTTGGGTCATGTCCTTCTAATCTATTTACTTCATATACTGAAAGAGGTCTTACATTTACAACTCCATGTTTATCCAATATATCAAGTTTTAAATAAAAATCACCATATTTAGTCATATTACGAATATAACTCCAAAGGTTAAATTCAATGTTCATTATATCATAAAATAAGTTGTGTAAAATTTTATGGACTTTTGGATTATCAGTTTTGATTTTCATTATTCTGTTTTCAATATTATCAACTGTAGATTCATCACAATAGATGTCTAATGCTGATGATATAATTGGGTCAGCGTCCATTAATTCATAATCTCTAAATAATTCTTTCCTAGCTACATCATATGCATTTGCATTTTGTTTAGCTTGATATGATGATGGTCCATATCCACTTGAATGAATTTTATTATATCTATCAATAAAATTAGATGTTAAAGCTGTTTGAGAAAACTCAACATCTTTTACCTTAACTTGTCCTGAATCTGTTTTTCTAACTACGATTTGATTTTGGAATAATTTTCCTAATCTTGTTAATATAGTTTCTTGTTCTGCCATTTTTTACCTCTTATTTAATTAACCAAGTTAAATCTTCTTTTTCACCATTACCCAAATCCACTTCATATGGATTAGAATTTGGCTGTCCATAATCACCTTTTCCAAAACCTGCTGCATGTTCAGATTTGTTCCCATTTGACTTCAACATTGAGTTCATTGTTGCCCATTGTTGGTCGTTTTTATCTTTTTGTAATCTTAACGCTGTATCTCTAACCCAAAGGGCTATTGAATAAGACATAACCAAGTCATCGTTATAACCTTGCATTGCTTCTGCTTTCGCATTTACCACTCCTGTTTTGTAAATAAAAACAAATAATTCATCTATAAGTCTATTGGAGTGTAATTTTACTAATTTTTCTCTTGTATATTCTTCCATTTTGGCTATCACCAATGGACGAGTTTTTTGTGTGGTTGAAAAACCAGGTACCATATTTCTGTCTTGTACTCTATATTTGTTATTCACTTGATGTTCAACATCAACCACTTGTAAGTCTTTCGACTGATAAAATAAATTTTTATATCCTCTATCTATGATAGTTTGTATTGTAGCCCAACCAATGTTGTTGTTCTCAACTACTAATAAAGCATCATTGTATTTCGTTGCAACCTCTATTAAGAAGTTTCCATAATCCGTTGTACTTAATTGTCCTTTATATTCTGCAACTTGTTCCATATCATCAACTTCAAACACTTGACATGCTGAATAATCTGATGCATCACCACGAGCAACATCAGCAACCACTATATATTCTTTTGTATAATCAGGTTGTCTAAATACCCAAAACCCCCTATCCGCTCCTAACTCTTCTACAGGTGCTTCTATCATCTCATCTTTATACCATTGTAAAATTTGAGGGTCAACTACTGATTGTCCAGAAGTGAGGAAATCAGCATCACACTCTTGAGAAGCTTGTGAAGGACCTAATACCTTATCTTGTTCTTTTCTCCATTTTTCATCTCTATCAGGATGATTTGTCCAGTGAAGTTTAATTGTGTTAAAATTATTTGTTCCATCTTTAGCACCCATCCATTGTTGATGAAACCAATTACCAACACCATTAGGTGTTGAAAGAGCTATACAATTACCACCAGTTGCAAGTGTTTGTTGTGCAGCTGTCCATATTGAGTCTATATTTTCAATAAAAGCTGCCTCATCAATTACAAGAAGTGATAATGCTTCTGAACGACCAGCTTCTGAAGTAGCTGCAACTGCTTTTATTTGTGAACCATTTCCAAGTCTTAATGATAATTTGTTATCCTCATCAACATTTGTTTTTAACCATTGTGGTAATGCAGAATACATCACTCTAACCTTTGTAACAAGATTTTTCGCAGTATCTTTATCTTTTGCAATTACAAGAACATTTTTATCGTTATGAAATAACATTGTCCATAATGAATATCCAGCTGATAATGTTGATATACCTAATTGTCTTGATTTAAGAATTATATTATAACGATTATTTTTAAATTCTGTTAACATATTTTCTTGGAAGTCATATAAATCAAACTTTATTTTACCCTTAGTAGGATGTTGGATAGTGCAATACTTTCTCATAAAATGTACTGGATCTTGAGCACATTTTAGATATTCTCTTTGTATCGCCTGTTTTAAATCTTGACTCATATTAATCTACCAATTCACTTGCTAATTTAATAGAACCAGCTGTACTTATTACACCAATTGTAAACCATAACCATTTATTTTCATACCATTTTGGTTTAACTACTTTAATCATTTCATCTTTTAATTTTAATTGTGTCTTATAACCTTCAAGTAATACTTGGTTTAAACTATCACTTTGTATATACATATATATCTGTGAATTTAAATTTTCGTTAATTTTTAAAGTTTTATCTAAATCAAATTGTAATTCTTGGATATTATTTGTTATATTTTGTGTTTCTTCTTCTGATAAGCAAGTTCCCTCACAAGGTTCTTGAGTAAATACAAAAGAAAAAATTAATAATATTGATAGTAGTTTAATAACCACCTCTATTGCCTCCACCTCTTCTCATTGTTCCACTACCCAATCCCCTTGTTCCTGCAGAAGAAGTACTTCTTCTTCTTTGCATTCTACTTCTAGTGTTTGAAATACCAACACCCCTTCTAACACTTGTACGATTGGAGATATTTGTACTATAGTTTCTTCTTCTTGACATTGAAGTTCTCATCATCCCATTAGGATTATTTCTACTTGTATCAACACCTGTTCTAAAAGATTTTCCCATTTGTTCTGACGCAGAATATACCAATACAGAATTATCTGACATAACCGCACCAGCAGGTACATGTTCAGTCATTACTTCACCATTTTGATGCATATGTAATGGTGTTCCTTGTGGAACTGGATTGTTGTATTGTTTATCATAATAATATGTGTTAGCTCTAGCTCTAAATTGTCTTGTAATTGGTCCCTGACCTCTTGGATTTCCTCTTCTAATTGTTCGAGGATTACCATCTGGACCTCTTGATACCATAGTTCCAGTCATACCTTGATTCCGTACCACCCCATTTTGATTACCATTACCATTATTCATACCATTTTGATTTCTTGTATTTCTCATTTGTCTACGAGTTCTTGTATTATTTACAGTTCTTTGTGGAGCTGATGCTTTTACCTCTTGAGAATCACCCTCAAGAACACCAGAAGTGGTTGTATAAAGTCTACCTTGAATTTCAACGACATTTCCACTATATCTCTCCCCAGTTGAAACATTAGTATATGTTCTAATATTTCTATTTCTATTTCCGTGTCTTGGTGTATGTGGCATTATTTTTTCTCCTTACTAAAGTTTTTTAAGAAATCTTCTGTTTCTTTTTTAGAAACTTTCTTTTTCTTAAATTTAGTGTTTTTAATTTCTTCTAAAGCTTTCTTTTTACTTTTAAGAGATTTTTTTACAGCTTCAGATTCTTTTTTAGTTTTTTTAATAGTTGTTTCTACCTTTTTGATTTTGTTTTTTAGTTCTTTTACTTTTTTAACTTTTTTATTACTAGCTATAAGTATCGAAACTAATCCACCCAAAAAGGTAAAAATTCCAACTATATATTTCCACAAACCTTTCATCTTACTTACCAAATGGTAGTTTATCCCATACAGGTTTAATTACTGAATCGAATATGATGTCGTCTTTTTTACTTGGTGATAATTTTACGATTTTTTCTAATGTATAAAATCCTAACATTATCCATTCCCAATTTGCTAATACCCATTCCATAGTTTTTCTCCTAGGTTATTTTGTTTTTGTTAAATGACATTTCCACTTCACCATTTGCTAAAGCGTTAGCTACAGTCTTATCAAATGGATTTTTCTTTCTTTCTTTTGTTAATTCTATTACCCATTGTTCCATATCGTTTTCAATGGCTTCCATATTTTGAAAATCTTTTAATCTTCTGTAAGCAAACCATCTTATTGGTTTGTCAAATTGTAAATCAAGTTCATAATTAAGTTGACAATGATAACATCTACCATCAGCTTTAAATACATCTTTATCCCATTTTTTTATGATAAGTTTTTTACAATCTTCCATAGAACATGTATCACCTAAACCAGCATCTGGTAATGTTTTAACACTTGAACGATATCCTTCTTTTTGTTCCCATTCTTTACCATCAGAGTCAAACCACCGTTCACCAACTTTTCTATTAGCATGTACATTGTCACTAATAAAACCAGATTGTATTTTCCCACCATAAGTTCCATCTACCATATCTTGAACTTTTTGTAGATTTTTACTTAATTTTTTAGCCATAATTACCTCTTATTCTTGTATATATAAATATCTAAAAATAAATTAAACCTGTTATTTGATTGATTGGGGCAAATGCACCAGTAAACTTATAAGTTTTACCTTTATACTTAAATACTATTCCCTCACTTGGAACTATAGCATCTACACCACCAATCTTGTTTAATTTATCTAATTGTAATTTTAATGTATTTAATTTTTTCTTATCACCACTAGCTTTTACATTCTCTATTGATGTTTTTAATTTTTTTCTAATACTTTGAACTGATTTCTTTGGATTAGCAGCCATAAATCCTTTTACATTCTTTAATATTTCTGCACCAACTCCAAAGAACAATTCTTCAAATGGTTTCATATTTTCTTTAACCATTTTTGAGTGGTCTTCTTTATCTGTATTTAATACCCATTCTAAAAACTTTTCATCTTTAATATCTTTTCTTATTGTTGGTATTTTATATGATTTATCAAAGAATGCCCATCGTTTAGTTAGATTTTCTAAAATATCATCTGTAATATCATACCCAAATTGTTTAGATGCATTATAAATATACTCTTCCCAATATGATTGATGATATAAACCTAATGTATCATTATCTTTTAATCCATATTGATTTTTTAATTTATTTAGTTCACCAATAAACTTACTTTTCATCTTACTAAAGTCTTGATGTTTTGGAACATCTAAAAATACAGGTTTACCAATTGAATATTTCTTTTGTATATTTTGATTTCTTTGTTTAATCATACCAGCCAATATTCTTCCACTACCTTTTACTTCACCTTTTACATTTCCTTTATCATCATAAACCAATGCTCCGTGAAATACCAATTCAGCTTTATCATAATTAACCACATTTTCTGATTTAGGCCACATCACTTCTAAATTCATAAAGTTATATCCATTGTTGAATATCTTTTCTTTTTGTTTGTCTGATAAAGACTTGATAGCTCTTTCTAAATCTTTCATAGCGAATACAAAAGCATCTTTTATATCACCTCTACCTTTGAATTTACTGATAATACCTTTTGTATCCAATGCAGTCTTTCCACCATTCTTAATGTGTCCTTTGTTTCTTGCTGCAATAAGTTTTCCGTCTTTCCAACTTACCATAATGTTTTGACCATCAAGTTTTTCTGTAACTCCATCTTCACGACTTAATGTTCCACCTAAACCATTTTCAATAATTTTCTTTAAATCACCGAATGTTAAATCTTTGTCATCAAATGGATGTGCCATATGTCCGTAAGCACCACCTTCCAATAATAAAGCTTCATTTATTGATTCTTCTTTCTTCTCTTTACCACCTGATTTTGTTTCTAAACCTATCTGATTTGTAAAATCATTTGATTTTTTTAATAATGATTCAACAGGCTCATCAACTACTTTAACATTCATCTCAATATCACCATCACCACCATTTGCAATATCATATGCAACTAATGCTGCCCACCTATGATGACCATCAATAATATATCCATCACTTGATACAATAATTGGTTCTTTTAAAGCTTTAGTAAATTCAGAGTCTTCATCACCATTTTGTAATTGATTTAAAAATAAAGAAACTTTATTACCTACAATTTGATTTTGAGTTGCTTTTAAATCTGTTACTTTTACTTTTTTAGGTGTAGCTTTTTTACCAATATGTTTTAAAAACATATCTTCTGTATCTACTTCACCATTTTTGTCTAATTTTAATAATCCATCTTTAACTAATTCATCAGCTTTACCACCAGGTATAGGTTTTGATTTAAATTGTGGCATTTCTTTTCTTGGTACTCCTTTATTAGAATCACAAAATAGATTTGTACCTGGAACTGATACTTTACATAAATCTATATCTTTTCCAGTATGAACTAATTTCTGAATACCTCTTATTATATGTCTTTCTTTTTCTGCATCTGTTCCAACAGCATCATCATCTGATTTAGGACCTTTTGTTTGAACACCTTTTGCTTTTGGTGAATTTTTATCAATTGGTTTATCAACACCAGGTAGATTTTTTACTTTTTTCTTTCTTGATTTCTTTTCTTCTTTATCTTTTCTTTGTCTCGCCTTTTGACTAGCTGGATGTTTTTTTATATAATCATCTTGTTCTTGTGAAGACAAATCCCCCCACCAATCCTCCGTAATTATATCCCCCCACCAATCTTTTGAGAATAAATTTTCTTCAACTTTTATATTCTCTTTTTCTTTCTCATCACTTTTCTGTTGTTTAAGTGTTGCTGTTGTATCTTTTGCTATTTGTTTTTTAGTTTCTATTTCATCTTTAAATTTTATTAATTTGAAACCAACTTCTTGAGCTATTTTTCTCATATTTTTAACCCATTTATTGTAACCTTTAGTACCAGTTAAATTCTCTGGATTATTTGGTGTTGTTCCAGTTCCTATACCAGCTGGTAATGGAGTAACAGCTTTTCCACCACCAAATTCATCTTTATAAGGTGGAATCTTTGATACATCAACATCTAAAATATAATTCATAACTCCCCAACCTAATTTTTCAGCCCACTCTTTATTTCTATCAAAGTATCCACCTTTTCCATACATAAAAGCTGATGGACCATCATCAACGACTCCCTTTCCACTTGTGGATGTATGTGTAACCTCTTTTATAATTTTATCAATATTATTGTGAATTAAAAATTCATCTATTTCTTTTGATTTTTCAATTCTAAATTTAAGTGCTGGTTTTCCATTGATTAACAAGTCACCTTTTTCATTCCAATCAATTGTTTTAATAACAACTTTTTTGTTTTTGAATTTACCCATTCTGACCGTATCACCTATTTCTATTGGTAAATCAACTCCTTCAAACATATTGTCTGATTTCCAAAACTTTGATGGGTCTTGTGTTAAATCTAAAACTTGTACTCTTGCTTTCTTTACTCCGTGTTTTGACATTAATATTTTTATTATCTTTTTTGCTTCTGAACTTGATTTGGCTTTTGTATAAAGTATTTCTTCTGAACTCTTACCTGGTGCTATACCCCATATTACAAATTCTTTTTTACCTTCATTAACTTGTTCTTCACCAATTAATCTTAAAAATTGAGTTAATACTTGTGGATTTGATGTTAAATAATTAACTAATTTTTGTTTATTAGTTGTTAATTTCATTGGTATTTTTAATTTTTTTAATGCGTTTTTAACAGAAACTTCATTCACACCATTTTTTCCAGCTATATGATAAGGACTTCCTTTTTTTTGTTTTCGAGATTTAATTAACCATTTAGTCCTCGCTGTTAACCATCGTGCCCACTCATCATTATCTGCTGGATATCCATTTACTAATTCCAAATCAAAATCTTGTAATAATTCTTTTTTCTTTTTATCAAATAATTTAGGATTTTTTGGTTTTTCTTTTGTATTATCCCAAGGCACTATTATTACATCATTTTCAAATATTTTACTAAATTTATTAGTCATCATATTGAAAACACCTTTGTCATAATAACCAAACATTTTCTTAAATAATTTTTCTCTATTTTCTTTATATTTTTCTGAACCCAATAATTCTCTCATAGCAGTTCCACTAACCTCTAAACCACCAGCTGATACAGACATATGTGGAGCAACTAAATAATATCCATGTTCTTTATATCCTTCTAAATTCTTTTTATTCTTTTTATAATCTTGAAAATATTTTCCACCACCTAATCTACCCGTATCTTTTTTTCCGAATATATAAACAAACGCTGTTGTTTCTGAATTGAATTTCTTTTCTAAATTTTTTGCTACGAATGGTGATTTTTCCATAATAATTTTAGATGAAGGTATACCCATTTTAGTCATATGTCTGACTTTTTCTTTGAAGTTCATTGGGTGTCTTGGTAATTTTTTTATATTAGATGTAGTAATGTAAGCATCATCAAACTGACTGGATAGCCACTCATATACTTTTTTGTGATGAGGACCAAATGGTTGAAATCTACCACCAAATATACCAACCACTTTTTTTATTTTAGTATCGGCTTCTAAAATAGGTTGTATTATAGATTCGACAAGTTTATTCATCTTATTTAAGCCATTTTTCTAATTTTTGAATAAAAGCATAGTTATCATCATCACTTAAACTTCTAGAAATCTTTCTTATTGCTGCAACTCCTTTAGTAAACGCTTGATTTACTTTAGATTGATTTACTTTTTCTGTAAGTTTTTCTTCATCTAATTCACTATTTAATAAATAGTCTCTTGACTTGTTTAAATAATTAGAAGCCAATGTGATTTTATCTGTCCACCACGCTGGTAAAGAACTTTCTTTATCCATAGATTCTAATTTTTGTAATAATTCTTGTGAATCTTCAATTGATAACTTTAACTTTCTAATAGCAGATGGAACATCAGTATGTCCGTCTTCATTGACTTTAAAAGGTTTTCTGTCTTTATCAGTATAAACCTTACCCAATTCTAAATCTTTTAATAAATTTTTTAATTTCATAATTATATCACACCTTTTCCGTTACAAGAAGAACAAATATTATCTTGAAGAGAACCCGAACCATTACAATCCGGGCATTTCTCATCAATTTCTTGTTTACTTCCAATTAAATTATCTGACTGGAATTCTTCCATTTGGATACTTTGGTTGTTGGATTTGTCTTCCAAGACTTTCATCATCGCAATCTCCGCTATCGTTGTTAAATTCTTCACAATTGAAGAATATTGAATTTCCATTATACTCATAATTTCCTTCATCACAATAACCATCACCCAACCAACTATTAGGTGCACAATTTCCGTTACAATCTTCTATTTCAGTTTCTGAACAACCTTCATCTATAGCTTCACAATCACCTTCATCCCAATTTAAATCAGCACAATATAAATCAATAGCAACTAAATATTGGGAACAGTCATCAGTACCTTCAGCTTGACAATTTTGATAATTGTTATATGCTTCTTCGTTTGGATAAACTGCGTAAGCTCCATCATCACACCATCCATCTCCTACCCAATTTGCTGGTGAACAATTACCATTACAATCTAAAACTAACTCTTCGTAAGCTAATACTAACCATTCATCATTACAATCATTAAATATACAACTACCATCACCTACATTCGCATATGGATTGTAATTTGTAGCATTATTATTAACACAACCATAAACTATATTATCCAAAGCAATACTAAATGTAAAATCTACTCTATTTCTTGTATTTGTTATTTCCATATGATAAGTACCCTCTGTTAGAATACCCACTTCTTGTGTGTTTCCTATTGACTGAAAATCAAAAATAGGTGGAGGGTTACCTAACTCACCCACACACCCATTAAATATCACACAATGGAAACCTGCTTGGTCTATATTTACATTAAATAATGTAGTTTCTTGTAATTCAAAGCCAATCCATATAGTTTCGTTTTGATCCAATGATGTTTCAAATTGAAAATCATTCCAATCATACATTGGTGCACCTTCACATCCATATAATTCTTCACCTGGACCTACAATACCACCAATATTTGGCATTTCAGCTTGGTCACAAGATTGGAATCCAATTATCATTATTATTAATAATGTAAAACTAAATAACTTTTTAAACATTTTTATTTCTCCTATATGCATTTATTATAATATACTACTAAAATCATTAAAAACCAAGCTTTTTTTAATATTTTTTTGAATCATAAATAGATTTCCAACCGTTTGAATTATTTATGAATTTTTCATTTTCTTTTGTTTTATCTTTTATTTTATCATATTGTATTTCTAAATCCACCATCTGCATTTCTGTCTGACTTGTGTTTATAAATTTTTTATTTTTTTCTGTGTTATCTTTTATTTTATCATATTGTATTTCTAAATCAACCATCTGCATTTTATCACCCGTAGTTTTAAATTTAGAATTATCTTTTTCAACATTTTCATCATACTCGTATTCATAACCAACTTCATAAAAATCTGGATCTATTTGTGGTGTAACATCATCAGTATACATCCTGTTCATTATATTATCTTCTATTTGTTTATCTAATAATTTTTTTATCTTACCAAATTCAGGATGAAATGCTCCAGCAAACAATTTGTCTACAACATTACCAGATCTACCAACAAAAGATCCAACACCCGAAGTACCACTTGCTTCTTTTAATATATCTTTTAGTTTAATCATATTATTTTTTATTTTTTCTGTTTGAATATTTTTTAATAGAATTCACTTCACCCATTAACTCTCTACCAAGTATTCTAAATAATGATTCATCTTTTTTATCTTTTTTACCTTTTTTACCTTTTTTACCAGCTTTACCTTTACCTTTTGTTCCTGTAGATTTAGGTCCGAATCCAGCACCCTTAGCAACTCCAGCAGCTCCTGCACCTCTACCACCAGCACCAGCACTAAATCCAAAACCAGTTTGTTTTTTGATAGCTTTTTCCATTTTTTCTTGTTGATCTAAAGCATCTATCGCAGCTTGATATTCTCGTTCTTTTGCTTCTCTATCTGCTAAAGCCGCATCATATGCAGCCTTTCTTTGATCAAGAGCTGTTTTTTCAGCTTCTTTAGCTTGTTGTGCTGCATCTCTAGCAGCTTGTGCTTGTTGTTTTTCAGTATCTTTAGTTTGAAATTTTTGATACTCTGTATTTTTGGCTGCAGCAGCCTGTTGTTTAGCAACTTCTAAATTATCTCGAGCTGTCTTTTTCGCAGTAAGAGTAGAAGCTGCAGTATTCCTAGCACTCAACGCGTTGTTCTTAGCAGTTGCCTTTTGAGTCTTAGCAGTTTCTGCAGAATTCTTAGCACTCAAGGCGGTGTTTTTAGCAGTTTGTGCAGTGTTCTTAGCAGTTGTCGCATTGTTTTTAGCAGTTAATGCTGTAGATGCAGCTGCTGCTTTTGATTCTTTAGTAGATTCTGCAGCATTCTTAGCACTCAAGGCGGTGTTTTTAGCAGATAATGCTGCATTTTTAGCGGAAAGGAGATTTGACACTTGTGTTGCTAAATCAGTTTTTGCTTTTTCTTTTTTATCTTTAACTACTGATGCATTGTCTCTAGTAGTTTTTGAATTATTTTTAGCAACTAGTGCATCATCTCTAAGTTTCTTTTTAGTATTCACATTTGTAGCTGCTGTATTTTTAGCATTCTCTGCATTATTTTTAGCAGTTAGTGCATTATCTCTAATGGTTTTCTTATCATTCGCAACCTTAGCTGAATTATCTCTAGCAGTTTCTGCACTATCCTTAGCGGTTGATGCAGTGTTCTTAGCAGTTGCCGCATTGTTCTTAGCGGTTGTTGCGGTGTTCTTAGCAGTTGTCGCATTGTTCTTAGCAGTTGTCGCATTGTTCTTAGTAGTTAATGCATTATTTTTAGCAGTTTTTGCATCATCTCTAATTTTTTCTTTATCTGTAACAGATTTAGCTGCAGTGTCTCTAGCAGTTTTTGCATTAGTTTTAGCAGTTACTGAACTAGTTACAGCAGTAGCTGCATTATTCCTAGTAGTCAATGCACTGTTTCTAGCACTTAGTGCATTATTGTTAGCAGTTGCTGCATTATCTTTAGTGGTTTTTGCACTATTCTTAGCAGTTAAAGCGTCTGATGTAGTTTTATCAGCTGCTGTTTTGTCAGATGTAACTGAATTTTTAGCTGTTTCAGCCTTACTTCTTTCTGTTGCTGCAGCATCAGTTACAGCTTTAGCTTTTTGGTATGTTGCAGTACGACTATCAAGAGTTACCTTTATAGCTTGTGAAGTTTTTGTGAGTTTATTAAGGGTAGCTTCATTATCATTAATTATCTTAGTAATTTCTGTAACCTGTCTTTGCCATTGACGAATTTTTGCAGGTGAAGCTCCTTGAGATATTTGATTAATTTTATCAGCTCCTTTAGGTATTTGGTCTTTTGTTCCAGTTTGTTTCGTTACAATAGTTTTTCCTGTTTTAGGATCTTTTTGTAAAATTACCCATTCAAATTGAGCAGCTTTTGGTTCGTTTGCTTGTAATTCTTTTAATTGTTTAGTTAAATCTGTAACTTTTGCATCTACTTCTTTTCTTTGTGCTTCACTAGCATCATAATCCTTTTGTGTTTGACTAACATCATTTGCTGCATCATCTGAAGTTACTTTAGCCTTTTTATATGCATCATCTGCAGTATTGAATACATTTGTTGCTTCTGTCAACTTTTGAGCAACTGCAGTTGAAAGTTTTGCAGCATCATCGTAAGCAGTTGTTTTTGTATTTAAATCAGAAACAGCTGCATTATAAGTATTATTAGCAGAAGTATAGGCAGATGTTTTTGTATTTAAATTAGAAACAGCTGTATTATAAGTATTAGTAGCTGTAGTGACAGCATCTGATTTTGTTTTATAAGTATCATTTGCTGTATTATAACTTTTAACAGCAGTATCATAATCTGCTGATTTTGTATTGAAAGTAGATACAGCTGTATTATAAGTATTAGTAGCTGTAGTCAAAGCATCTGTTTTTGTTTTTAAAGTAGCTTCAGCTGTAGTAAGAGCATCTGTTTTTGTTTTTAAAGTAGCTTCAGCTGTAGTAAGAGCATCTGTTTTTGTTTTTAAAGTAGCTGCTGCTGTTTCATAAGATTTTAAAGCTTCAGTATATTCAGCTGATTTTGTAGAATGAGTTGATGATTTTGTATTAAAATCAGTAACAGCTGTATTATAAGTTTTAACAGTCACATCATAAGCATCTGATTTTGTTTTGTGATCTGTAGTTTTTGCATTATAATTGGAAACAGCTGTATTATAAACATTTTCCGCGGTAGTATAATCAGATTGAGCTTGTTTTAAAGAACTCACAGCTGAATTATAAGCATTTAAAGCGGTATCATACGCTGCTGATTTTGTATTGAAAACAGTAACAGCTGCATCAAAAGCTGCTTTAGCAGTATTATATTCTGTAGTTTTTGTTGCTAAGGTTTGAGTTGCTTGAGTAAGAGTTGCTTCTGCTGATTCAAATGCAGTTTTCTTTTCCTCAAAGGTTTCGGAAGCACTATCAAAAGATGCTTCTGCTGTTTCAAACGCCTCTTTTTTTGTATTAAAATCTTCAAGAGCAGTATCATAATCAGTTTGTGCATCATCAAACTCATTTTTTTTAGTATCAAAAGTTGCAGCTACAGTATTATATGCATTTTCCGCTGCTTCATATTCATCTTCAGCTGTTTCAAATTCACCTTCATATGATAAATAGTCTTGTTGTTTAGTATCATATACATCTTTTTTAGCTTGCCAATCAGCTTGCTTGGAAGTTTTTTCGACTTCAGCAGTTTTATATGTTTCTTTAGCTGCATCATGAGCTCTTATTTTAGCTAACCTTAATGCTTCTTTCGCTTTCGTAGCTGCAGCAGCTTTCTGTCTCACCGCCACATCAGATCGAGTTCCTTTAGTACCACTAATTTCCTTTAACTTAGACTTTAACTCTGGTTTAATTAAATTAGCTAATTTAGTTTTGTTTGATTTCATTTACTTATCTCCTAAAATTTACTTCCTAGTATTTCTTCTACAATTTCATCTAATTTATCTGTTGTTGTTTTCAAGGAAAAACTCATATCCCCTTGAAGTCTTTCTGCTTCTTCACCATCATCATAAAAAATAATAGTCGGAAGTATTACTACATCGTTGTCACTTTGAATTGTAGGATATAATTCAATATTTATCCTATATATCTTCACATCAAAGTTTTCCCATTCTTCAAGTATTGTTACTTTATTTGACTCATTCCAACCTGCCCAAAACTCAATTACTACGAGTCCACGAGCTGTTGCCTTACTAAAATTTTCATCTGTTAGTTCTCTTATATCATCACTAAATAAAGAGGAACATAACATAAATAATATAAATAATTTTTTAAACATAACCTCTCCTAATGATTTCCATTTATATTAAAGACTTTTTTCTCAAGCTTTTCTATGTCTTTTAATAATCGTTCTATTTCTTTTTCTAATTCTGTAATCTTATTTCTTGACAGTTCGTCTTTCATCTTATACTCACCACGAGAAGGTGGCCAAGATGAATTTGGGTCAACTGCGTAAACCCCATCACCAATTGGTGTAAATTTGTTTTCTAATTCTGTAAGTCTTTTATCAACACTTGTTTCCATAGTAGTTAATCGTTTATCTAATTCTACCATCACCGTATCATCTGTTCCTTCAAGTTCAGCAAATCTTGTATTTAATTCATTTTGGAATGTAAAGTACATTGTTATCAACGATACCAAACCACTACCAATAAATATCAATGTTTTTAAATCAAAGTTAAATTTCTTTGTTTGTAAATTATCCATTGACAAATCTGGTGCTCCTGGAGGAGGTGCTACAGGTTGTACAGGTTGTGGTGGAATTCCAGGTTGAGGTGGATATCCAGGTTGTACAGGTTGCACAGGTTGTTGAACTGGTGGAGGTGGAGGAGGTGGAGGAGGTGGAGGAGTTTGAATCTCCAACGCTTCCATCAATTGTTGTTCAGTAAGTAATCCCCATTGTATGAGAACTTGTCCTACTTGAGCATCATCACCTTTAACAGACAACACACCATCAAGTTGTTGTTGGGTTACATATCCCTTTGTTACTAATATTTCACCTATTTTTTGCATCTATTTTCTCTTCTTTTTCCTTGCAATTTGAGCAGGAGTTCTTCCATTTTTTTGAAGATAATCATTTTTAGCTCTTCGTTCTTGTTTTCTTAATTTTGCTGTTTTATTTGGCATATTACCACTTCCTACAAGACCAATATCTTGCCTTATGTCTTGGACCAGGATTATCACAATTGTGTCTTGCTCTAAATGATTTTCTAGCACCAGGATTATCTTTTTTAATGTTCATACCTTTTTGTCCAAAATTAACTTTTACAACATTACCTTTTGGATTTTTAACATAAACTTTAAATTTCTTTACATCACCTTGTGTCGGTTTACCAAGTTTTACTTTTCTACCTTGATATTCTGCTTCTTCTAATACAGATTCTGATAACCCATCGTAGTTTTCTTTCATATAATTTATAAAATCTTTATAATCTTGTTCGTTTACTACATCATATTCTTCATAAACAGATTCTTTTTTAGATTTATTACCCCAATTAGCAGCACCAACTTTTCTACACTTAACAAGAGCACCACTAGCGTAAGCGGAAGGCCATACATCGTATCTTGCTTTTACTTTACGATAACAAGCATCTTTCTTACCTGCAGCTTCATCAAATTGTTCCTCTGTTATCTTTGTATACTCTTCAGGTATTAAATTATATAAATGATAATAATCTTCCATTACATTCTCCGCTTTTGTTTTAACTCTGATAGGTTTTTTACCACCACCTCTTGTTGAATCTGTACCACCTCTACCAGCTTTATTTTGTGCCGCTCTTTTTCTTCTAGTGGCTGATTCTTTTTCTTTTTTACTCATAGAACGAGCTTTTGATGCAGGAACACATTTAGCATACCCTCTTGTTTTTCCACTTGTTCCACAAGGTGGATGTTTACCAGATTTATCTTTTTTTCCGATATTCACCCATTTATCACTAAACCATTTTCTTAAATTTTCATCTAACATATCATCTTCTGAAAGATACAGTACTTCATTATAATTATTAATTTCTGTTATTTCAGATACAGGAACACAATTAGGCACCATTCTGTTACCTTTCTTTTTCATTCCTACTTGTTTATATCCATCCCAACATGCCATTATCTTGTCTCCAATATTCTTTTTGCATATTCCTCTTTTGTTGGTATAGCTTTACCATTTATACAATCAAGAACAAAGTTTAAAGTTACATCATTAGCAACAGTGTCACCACAACGAGCTGTAGCTTCACCTTTCAAACCATCTATAATAATTGAACCAGTTACACCAGCAAAATCACCAACTAATTTTGGACTTATTGTTGATTTACCATCTTTAGCTTGTATTTGTGGTATTTTTAAAGTTGAATAACAATAATCAATATGTTCTGCTGGAAAAGAATGTTTAATTGATTCGTCTATAATATAAAGTTTATCAATTTTTTTAACTTTATATTGATATTTTTCCTCATCTATTAAATCAACATCTTCCCATAATAACATTTCACCACCTTTAACATCTGGTGTACCATATTTTTCTATAAGAACAGAAGCATACTCTTGTGCTTTTTTATTTTTCCATTTAGACACAAGAGAATGTATTTTTTGTTCTTCTTGTTCAACTATTAATGATTTAAGTTTAATCAATTTATATCCCCATTAACTACAGTGACTTTCTTCTGTTTCATCATCTTCATCTTCTTCAGTCGTATCATGCATATGTTCTTGTGCTTTTACTACTTCCAACATATTTGTTGGAATGTTTTTAATTGTTTTGTTTCCGAACTTTACATCGTATTTTGTAATAGTTCCATCTTCAAACAATGTATGATGTATAACTTCACCAATCATATCACCATACTTTTCTTTATCGGTGGAAGACTTCCACTCCATATGAGTCGCTCAGTTATGTGCAACTTCTTTATTTTTACTTAATATTTGTGGGAAACCATCATTTTCAGCAATTACTTCTTTAATGATTTCTCTTAATTTACTTTTAGTTAATTTCATTGTTTTCTCCTAAAAAAATGTATAATTTAATCCAGCTTTAAGTGAATAAGAATCGATACCAAAATAACTCAAGTATCTAGCCTCACCAAATAAACCAAAATGTTTGTTAACCTTCATTCCAGCAACTATACCGAAATCTATATCTACTTTAGTTTCACTTGTATCATAACTAAATGAATAATCAGTTAAACCATAGTGATATGGCATTATTGTTAACCAACTATGTACCCAATTCTTTCTATCGTAATGATAAAAGTCAATACCAAGTGCAATTGACGATTCCCATTGATATCCTAAAGCATCAACAACTTCTTCATTATATAAATATATTAAATCACCATAAATGTATTCATAGAACTCACCATCTGTTTCTGCTACGACATCTCCATCAGGACCTATCCATATATAATCAGAAAATCCATTTCCTACATCGTATAATTCATCACTATATCCATAATAGTAAGCTAATTCCCACCAATCGTTCTCTGGGTTTTGAACCCAATCTCTAAATGGGTCTTGTCCATATGCTGGATGAGCTCTGAAATTAACACCGGCTGTAAAATTCCAATTAGAACCTACTGATTTTCTATATCTAGCATCAATTTGTCCAAATTCTAAATCTTCTCTACCATAATTTAAATAAGCACCTTTAACAACAAAGTTATCACCCAGATATCTTATCCAAGATTCAGAATCTACGAACTCTTGGCCAAATGCTCTTATTTGTGAATACTTAGCTTGATATTCCCAACCACTCACCGCACCTAATAGTGCTTTTTCTGAGAGTTCATCCTCACTACCATCATAGAAATTAGATTTTTTAACTTGATATTTAAATCTAGCTAATTTTCTAACACCTATAGTTACATTATAAGAACTTTCAATTTCTTGTGTAGTTTCTTCAAATGTACCAGCTTGTGTATCAACTTTAAACTTTTGAGCTGGTGCAAACGGTGAATCTAAACCTACACTAAAATAAAAAGTAGAATACTTTAAGAAGTTATCTATAAAGTAACTATTCTTTTTTTCATTTTCCTCACTAAACAATAATCCAATTATTATTGAAAATATGAGTAATAATTTTTTCATTTACTTTCTCCTGATTTATTCAGTAACTTCTTCTACTGGAACAACTTCTTCTATTACTTTTACTTCTTCAACAGTTTCTGATTTACATCCTACTGCTAATATTAACAATAGTGATAGTATTATTAAGTTTTTCATTTTTCTTCTCCCATTTATCTAGTTTAAACCTTTTTTCTTTAAAAATAATTGATTCTTAATCCATTTTTTACCTATTGGATTTTTAACTGCTCTTTTTATAAATTTTCCTATTCCTTTTTTAATTAACATAGTAAATTTTTTAGTAGCTGATTTTTCATCTAAAGTATCGGAATTATCAACTACCATAAAATTACCTTTAAACAACCCATTAAATTTACCAATATTTTGTTGAACTTGATTCCAAGAACTTGCTAATAATTTTGGTGGTAATCGTCTTGCTCTTTCTTGATTTCTTTTTTGAGCTACTTCTAAAGTTGTATTAACGAATACCATATAACAATCGTATCCCATTTTTTCTAATTCTTTTTTTTCAGCTGCTATTTTACCAACATCTCTTGCTGTTCCATCTATAATCATACCAAGACGAGTATTCATATATCCAGCCTTTCTCATAGCTGTATATTTTTTTGTCATAGCTCTTAAATTTGGATTTTCTTTGGCATCTTCTGGTGATTGGTCACCACCAACCATATCCCAAACTTCTTTTGGCCATTTATCTAAATCTAAAGTACCTTTACCATACCCAGCACCTGTTTCTGTATCAAATCCAAATTTTCTTAAATAGTGTTCAAATTCTGTATCTGAATTAACTACTTTTAAACCATACATTGATGTTAATGGTATTTGTTTTGGAATACCAAATAAACCATTAGCAACAAATGATTTACCAGAACCTGGTCCTCCAGCCATAAAAATAGCCTTTAAGATACCTTTGTCATAGACACCTTCATTTAATAAATCTATCAATTTAATCAAAATGGTTCTCTCATTAATATAAAATTATTCATATATAAATATAAAGAAAGTTAAGAAAGATTAAGTTTTTTAACTAAACGAACCTGATTTCCAGGTTGTTCCATTATAAATATAAAGTTTATTTGAATCTGTACAAAACACAGAACTTCCAGTTGTAAAATAAGAACCTGATGTAGCAGTTTCACTCAATGAGCTTGATGTTTCCCATTCTGTTTTTTCTGATTCCGTCATATGTAAAAATTTCATCATATTCTCCTATATATATGTTAATTGAATCCACTTCATTCTTAAATTACACACGAATTTATAAGCAGTATTAACAGCTACACTTATATCTCTTCCATTTGCCGTTACAAAAGTACCTTCATCTTTACTCGGTTCAGCAGTATGTTTTATAGTTCCCGTATCATTCGCAATAATTGTTAATTCTTGCCCTACAAAAGAAGGTCTACATAATATTAAAGTAAAACCTTTACTATTTTTCATTGATTGAATATTAAGCATTGATATTGCTCTTGCATCAATTATACCTTTAGCGTCCGAAAGTTTTTCAGCAGTAATTGAAGTATATGGTTTTTCTATCAAACCAATCATTTTTCCACCTGATAAATTTAATTTAGTAGCCAATCCATCAAATACTGCATTGTTTTGAACAGCATTTGTAGAACCATTTTTTAAAGCAGTATCAACCGTTCCACCACCAGCGTTTCCTATATCAGTAGCAATTGAAGCTGATAAACTTGTAAAAGCTCCTGATATATGTGTTTTTAGAGCTTTAGCATTTAATGTTGTAGTTATATTAGTTCCATTTAAATCAAGACTATCAATATAAGCAGTTCCATCAACATATAAATTGTTCCATTCTTTTCCAACCGCACCCAAATCATATTTATTATCTTTATCAGGAACTAAACTTGAACTAATAACACCAAAAGAACCTGAATCAATTGTAGCAAACGGAAAGAAACTAGCTTCAAATGCACTTGCTGATACTTCGTTATATACATCATCCAAATCTTCTTGCATTTGTTGTATCATATAAAGTAATGGACCTTGAGAGTTTCTCATACCAGAGTCTACTAAATGAACTCCATCACTAAATGATTTTGACATTTCTGTAAATACACTACTGCTAATAGTTGTCTTATTTACACCATCATATTCATCCATTTTAGCACTACTTGTTACAAAAAAGTTTTTACTTCTTCTTTTTTCTTTAATGAATAAATCTTCTTTTTTTCTTTGCTCTCTAGCCATTACATAATCTCCATACTATTTTTAATCATCAATATCATATTCCCAAACACTTGTTACAGTACAAGATGTTGAAACACCATTTGTTTGTGACCAACTTATCCCAATTAAATCAGTTTCATTAAATGATGATAAACTTGATGAGAAATTAAATGTATATACAGTATCATCAACTGTACTTCCTAAATTTATAACTTGAACAGGTGTACTCTCCAAAGCCGAAGCATTAAGAGCACCTGAACCAGTGTGAAATCCAATTGTTACAGTTCCTGGATCACCAGTAACAGTTCTTGCTAAAACTTTTACTAATCTCCCATTATAAGGTGCAATTAGAAAAGAAAAATATTGATCAACAGTACTTTCTGTGAGAGATCCAGCTATTGGAATAAAATTTGTACTTGAGTGATTACTTGATAAAAAGAATGCTGAATTTTTTATATCTTTTTGTTTACCATAAAATATACCACTTGCACTAATGTCACCTTCTACTTCTAATTTTTTACTTGGACTCGTTGTTCCGATACCAACTCTTTGATTTCCTCCATCAAATCTTACATATTCATTTCCACCTTCTTTAATTAAAATATCAGTATCAGTAGCTGCTTCTAGTTCTATACTTTCACCATATATATTCAATATACTACTTGCTGAAACATGCCCCCTTGTATCGAATGCTAGTTTCGATTGGTCTGGTAAATAAATGTCACCACTTGCACTAATGTCGCCTTCTACGGTTAAAGTTTTTGCTGGGACTACATCTTTATCCATACCTATACCAACATGTCCACCACCAGATAATTTTAATGGAGGATTTGCAGTTGTAGAACCATTAACTCTAAACACTAAAGCACCTGCTTCAAACATACCAGTTAATTTTCCTGTAGCAATTTCCCAACCTTTATTTGCAGAATAAAGAAATAAAGAGGATGAAGCAAATGAATCTGATGTAACATTTATCCTACTACCACTTTTTATATGTTCACCAATTAAATTCTCACTATAACCAACCTCCATTTCTACATTTGAAACATCTACATTATCTGGTCCTACTTTTAAACTACCAGTTATTAATGCTTTTGAAGCAGTTATATTACCACTCGTGTTTATCGAACCTAAAACATTCATTATAGCTTCATCACCTTGAATTTGAGCTATTGTAGTTCCTTGATGTCTAAATGTATGGTCATCGTTGGAATCGTATACTATATCATTACTTGAACTTATCGTAACTCTATTAGCTACAGCAGAAATTGCAGGAATAAGTGGATCTCCCATATCATCAAAGTGTACACCAGTACCAATCAATTTTCCACTTGCACTTATGTCTCCACTTGCTGTGAAGGGTAAGTTTGATATTATTCCAGTAGATTTAACATTTGCTATAGTAGTTCCAGCCACTTTTAATAAAAATGAAGTAAATGTGTCCGTATCTATATATGGAGACGCTGAACCAACAGCACCACCATATAATTTTAAACCTTGAGCACCATTGTTTGTAGACCTAAGCTGAAATACACCAGAACTTAAATCAATATCTCCAGCTGAACCATCACTATAATTAATATTTGATATATTTTGTAATTTAGTTGCAGATACAACACCACTCGCACTTATGTCTCCTACTACTTCTAATTCTTCACCTGGACTTAATGTTCCAATTCCAACATTTCCACCAACGAAAAGATGTCCAAATGAACCAGTAGATGTAGCTGAACCACTTATACTTTGTGGTTCAAAAGCATTAGCATAAATTGTTCCACTTGAACTTATGTCTCCACTTGCGGTTATTGCTCCATTAGTAAAAATTTGTGGTGTAGCATTTGTTCTTCCAAGATTAATTTTACCAAGACCAGTACCATCAGTAACTCCATAAGCTAATGTTAATTCAGTATCAGAGTCTAATGCAGCTAGTGATTTTCCTTGTATTTCATATGAATTACCTTTAATAGCTCCACTTGAACTTATGTTTCCACTTGCGGTTATTGGAACTTCAATTTTATATGAAGTTTCTTTTAATGTTTGGTTTGAAGTTCCAGCAACTTCCATAGCAATTTGTGTACCATTAAGAGTAATCAAGGTATTACCAGTTGCGTCATCTGTTATTGAATCTAATGTTATGTCTCCAACATTTGTAATGTTGTTATCTCCTAAAGATAAGTTTCCAGCTAATGCAGTGATTGTAGTTGTACCAATTGTTCCTCCACTTACTAAATCACCACTAATAGAATCATTTGGTAGTGTAATTGCATTAGCAATCAATGTTCCACTTGAACTTATGTTTCCACTTGCGGTTATGTGTGTTGTAGTTATGTCACCATCTACTTGAAGTTTAGAAGAGCCAGTTGAAGCAGCACCAATAGCAACATTACCATTTGAACCACTTAACAAATATAAACTATCTGAACCTCCATCTAAAAATATAGCATGTGTATCATTATTACTTTTAACAAGAAGATTCATATCTACAGCACCATCATTTATAACTAATTCATCTACACCAGCTTCGTGTAAGTATAACATATTTATATTACCAGCATAATGTTTAACAAAATCATCTTGAAAATCTATATAAGTATTACTATCACCAGTGTGTTGTATTTTATTCGCAATATATAAATCATCATCTATATTTACATTAGTAAATGTACCATATCCAAATGAAGCAGTTGAAGTAGACGCAGCAGTTACATTACCACTCGCACTTATATGTCCAACTACAGTTAAACCTCCAGGTCCTGCGGTTGGATTTGTCGACTGACCTATCGCTAAACCACCAGCACCAGTAAGGAATGATGCTGAAGTGATATTGGGTTCTGTAGTAAATCTTGCATTAACTATACCATTAGAATATATATCTAATATACCTTCATCACTACCAGCTGCATGATGAAGTTTGATAAGTGGATTACCAGTTGAATCACCATCATATAAATGTATGTCACTACTAGAACTTATAATACCATTAAATGTATGTAAATCACTTTGTGCATCACCAAATATATTTGAACCACTTGAATATACAACCGAAGATGATATAGTTGTTGATTCAATTCTACCAAATGAAGCTGTTCCCGCAACATCTAAATTTTGTACATAAACAGTATCATCTGCATCTGAAGATTTTGCAGACATTCCGATAATAGTAGAACGGTCATGAGTAACAGTACAAGAAATTGAATTATATATACCTGAATTTACTGAGGATTTTATATGATTTCCTAAACCACCCACTATACCAGACCCAAACTTTGAAAGTGAACCAGTTGTGATGGCATTGGCTAAACCACCAACAATAACACTAAACATATTCCCATCACCCGTCATCTTACACGCAGAAGCTCCAATAATCGTAGCACCAGTTAATTGACCTTCGTTACTAGAACCTGTTATAGTATTTTGAGTACCACCAACTATAGTATTAGCAAATCCAGAAAAAACTCCATGATTTGCAAAAGTCATTTTGTTGGTGTCTCCACCCAATATGGTGGTTGATTTAGCATTTATAATTTCATTATCAAGACCACCTATAATATTATTTTTATTATTAGTAGTCGCGCCACCCGCTCTTCCTAAATTATTTCCTTCTCCACCCAATATTACCGAATCTACTACTTCTGTAATCTTATTACTTTCACCAGATAATATTGCAGAACCTTCTGAAGCAGATTGAATTATATTACCAATACCACCTAAAATATTAGCATTGTCAGATTTTACAATAACATTATCTTTACCCGACAAAACTGATGCTATAGAGGAGGCACTTACTCTATTATTTTGACCACCACCGATTGTAGAACCAGTCGCTTCTACTAACCTATGGTCTTTTCCAGCTAATATAGCAGAACCTGATATTTTACCTAAAAATTTATGTGAATCTACTTTTCCACCCTTTTCAAAACCACCCTCTAATCCTCCAAATTCTTTTATATCATATCTCTTACCAGCTTTTATATGAACAAATTTTACAGATTCACTTACTTTATTAAACTCTGCTATAACACCATCTTGTGTTGAATCTCCAAATATGAGTTTACCACTTCCAGTAATTAAATTATCTTCCGTTTCTAAGATAAGAGGTGAACCTGAAATATGAGATAGTGAGCCTGTAATTTCTACAGCTACATTATTTTTTGTTATGTCTTGTGCATATAAACCATCTGCATTTAAAAATCTTAATTTAAAATCAACAGCTTGATTTCTTCTAATTTCTCTTGGTAATGGAAATTTTTGTAAATCTGATATTGGGTTTAATCCTCCAGATAGTGTTGAGGTTATCTCATATTTACTAGAACTTAATGGATAAGTTGTAAATACAGTGTGTTCAGTATTTTTTGACTTTTGTTGAAGATAACTTAACTCTATTTTGTCAACCTTTCCACCAAAAGTTGTAAGATGACTTGCACTAATATTTAAATAACTTCTTTGATAATTTAAATCTCCAGTGTCTAATTCCATACTTTCAGAAAAAGTTGTATTAGCTTGAATATTTGGTATACTCTGAAATAATATAGGTGATAAGTTTGGTAAATCCTTTCTTATTTCAACTGGGAATATACACCTATAATTTTCTTTTCCTAAATATGATTGTGGTATTAAATTTTCTGATGGTGTGTTTTGTTTATTTTCAAGTTCACCAACAATTGTTAATGTACCCATACCATCTTCAGCTTCTTTATAAGTTCTAAGAGGGTCATTAAAAACATGAACAAAACAAACTGCTAATCCAAGTCTCAAATCAATATTAGTTGTTTCGGATTTTATTACTACATTATTTTTTGATTTGAATTCAAATGAAAGTTTTGTATTCGGTTTTAGTCTATATGGTTGATTTGAATCATTTAAAATTGATATATGAAAATAATGTTTACCTAAACTTAAATATTTCGGTAACTTTTCTACAGAAAAAAACATTGGATTTCTTGAATCACCTTCAAGATAAATATCCAATAAATCTAAATCATATCTATTTGCATATTCTAACGAATCAGAAAACTCTGGTGGAAATGCCATTTATATCTCCTAATATAATATTATACACTTATAAATATTAAATTAGTTAAAAATTATATAAAATTAACTTTGCTTAATCCTTTATTTACATTAATTGGAATTAATGTATCCATATAATCTTTGATTGTATCCAAGTGAGTTATAATCATTGTAAAATCAAATTGAGTTCTCAAGTATTGAAATGCTCCTTGCATATTAGCAATATTATCAGAATCTAAAGCACCGAATCCCTCATCCACTATAATGAAGTTTGGACGAGGTAATGTTGATACATTTATTAAACCAATACGAATAGCTAATGATGATACGAATCTTTCCATACCTGATGATAATTCAAGATTCCATTTATCCTCACCATAACATATAAAGGCATCAATCATTTTATCTTTCATTTCAAGTTCTATGTGGAAACCTGCATTCATATTCTCTAATACATTATTGATTTCTCTTTCTATTGATGGAATGGCTTTTGAGATTAATTCATAAGGAACACCATCTTTAGATAAAGCTAAAAGATATAAATCATAATCCAATATCTTTTGTTCTATATCAACAAGTTTTTGTATATCATCTTCTATTTGTTGTTTTTGACTTTTAGCTACTGAAAGAGTTGATAAAACTTCTTTATATTTTTTATCAACACTAATAGACTCCATTTGTAATTTAGATATTTCAGTAGTTAAATTAGATATTTTATCATTTAACACTTTATTGTTTTCAATTTTTTCTTCTAATTCATAATATCTTGAGATGTTGGATTCTGTTGTAGATATTTCACTCTCAATATGATTCAGTCTACTTTCTTGTGTAGAAATCTTTCCACCAATTTTAACAGCATCGTGTTGTATTTGATTTAATTCATCAGAGAATATTTTGAACTCACGATTTCTTTCATCAGCATCTCCTAACTTTTCTAAACTATATTCTGTTTTTTTATAAAAAGCAGTTAGATTTGAATGTTCAGAACTCAATTCATCTATCTTGTTTTTAATCTCTTCCTGTTCGTGTATTTGTTCTTTACCATTTTTTATACAAAACTCACAATTCTCATCATATGTGAATTTCATTAAATCTTGATTATGATGATTTAAAGATTTAGTTTTAGATTCATTTATTTTTATCTTGTTTTCTAATTCTAGTAAATCTTTTTTTAACTCTTTATAGTTTTCATAATCATCTTGTATTTTTTCTTCATCGATTTCAGATAATTTTTTATGATATTCCATATACATTGGACGAAGTTGCTCTTTATATTCTAAATCATCTTTTAATTGTTTTTCAATATTAGATTTTTCTGAAGTTAGATTAAGTTTACTTGTTTGTAATTTATCAATATCATATGTTTCATCAATCTTGTAAAGTTTTCTAACCAAATCAATTTTTTCTTTTTCCAAATTAGTTAAAGTATCATCAATCGATTTATCTTTATCTGACAGCTCTGATTCATCTTTCTCCAATTCAGTAATTCGATGATTTATAACACCAATCTCTTTATATGAATCTTTCTTTTGGAATTGTCTAAACATAATTCTTTCTTCATTAGAATCAGATTTAGCAATGGTTTCGAGTTGTTCGAACACCTCAATATCCATAAAAGTAGAAAGAATTTTTTTTCTTTCGGCTTGTTTCTTGTCGAGGAAGTTCATACCATTGGTTTGTAGCGACAGTGAGGTAAGGATAAAGTCGTCAAATGTACCTAACACTTTTCTGATTTCTTCGTTTGTACCTGTTCCATATGTAGAGTTGAATCTAGCTGCTCCACTTAAATCCACTTCTTCACCAGCATCGTCTATCATATAAAACTTAACCTTTACTGGACATTGATGAGATACTCTACCATCCTTGTGATTTACTCTTTTATATTTTGCATCTCTTTCAATCCAATAATCCATACCATTAATTTCTAAATTCAACTTAGCTTTAAATGTAGTTTTCTTTTTATTCATTACATCCAACGCTCTATTTGTCCTACTACAAACATCATATATTGTATAAGCTATTGCATCCATTATAGCCGACTTACCACTATGGTTTGGAGCAACTACACCAATCGTTCCATCAAGTTTTTGAAAGTCTATTTTATTACCTTTACCATAACAAAACATATTATCAAATTCAAATGATTTAATTTTCCAATCTACATTCCTCGTAATATCACCATCGTATATTTCAGGTGAATTATTTGTCATTTTATTTATTTCTTGAACTCTTTTGATTGTAGCTTCATCAACACCTTCAACATTTCTTTTCAAGAAATCTTCTAACAATTCATTCTGATAATTAACATCTCTTACATCACCAATATCCAACTTGTTTTCTCTATCATCACCTATGGATATATTGTCTTGTCTTTCTGTTACTATCTCTTTTAACTTTGGATATTGTTTTCTTAAACCTATTTGAATATCTTTGATTTGTTCTAATGTAGTATCCCAAAACTTAATCTTAACTCTACCTTTAGGTGGCATAAATGTCAATTCAAATGGTTTACCTGTTGTTGAGTTTTGTATTTTACCTTGTTCAACTCGTAGAATTTTATATCCATAATCATTCTCCACTTGATGATATGTGGCTTTCTTTGTCTCCACATCCCATAATAAGAATCCGTGACTTGGTTCTTCTGAATAATTCTGTTGAATCAATGAACCTGGATAAGCAATTGTCTCTTCTTCATTTAAGAATTGTCTTTTATGGATATCACCCAACAATACCATATCATATCCAGCAAATGTGTCATTCGTCACTCTATCATCTTGAACTTGAAATCCATTATCATAAAAGTGTTTATCCACTCCTCCGTGAAATAAAGCAATTTTGGTTTGTTCTCTATGATTATCAGGTGAAGGTATTGTATCTGTTCTCTGTTTACCTTCTTTATCAATATCAAATATAGATAAATGACCAAAGTCAACATTATCCATTGTATAAACACCTGTCTTTTTCCAATAATGTAAATTAGGTGTAATCTTCTTAACTAAATCAACAATAGGTGAAAGTGTATCTTCTCTTGATTTGTTGTTTAGATTACAATCGTGATTACCTGGTATAACAATTGTAGGAGCAATCTTACTTAACTCTAAAAAAAAGTTTGCAACCATTCTAACTTCTTCAGGTGATGTATCCAATTTTCCGTGAACCACATCACCACCAATGAAGATAGCATCTGGTTTTAAATCTTTTAATTGTTTATATAAATTTTTAAATACTTGTCTATATTCTACAAATCTATGTAACTTACGAATATGTATATCCGCTAAATGTGCAATTGTTTTAATCACTTAGTTTCTCCAATATTTTTTGTGTTTGTTCCCAACCTTCCGTGTGATACCAATCACAACCTTCTATATTATCCATTAATTCTGCCAATGGATAATCATTTCCACCACCTTCAATTCTATCACCTATAAAAATTATCTCACCTATTCTGTGTTGTTTTTCTATATGTTCTAATACTTGTGATTTATCATTTCCTTTTGGATATATGTCAATTGATATTTGACCACCAATAACTGCATCCAAATCTTCCCAAGTATTTCTGATATATTTTGCTATTTCTTGTCTTTCACCAGTTAATTTATCATATTCAAAATAATTTTTTCTTTCTTGTAATGAACATCTTCTACCAACCATACTAAAATTTAACATTGAATCTCTATCTTCAATATGATTTCCAGCTTTAACAGGATAATCACTATTATCAAGTGTATCTTCTAAATACTTCAGTAAATCATCTGGTATATTAAATTTATTTTCATATATTAATTTATCTTCTATATAAAATTGATTTCCACAACAAGTAAATATACCTTGTGCTCTATCTATATAAGCTATAGGAACCTGTTCTTTTGTTTTATTTATATCACTACCAGTAACTAAATAATATTTGTTTTTGTTTGTCCACTCATCGAAGAATTTAGCAAACTCTTCCGTCATTCTTTGTCTTGATGGTGTTAATGTTCCATCTACATCAAAGATGTATATTTTAGGCATATAATCTCCCTTTAATTATATCTGAAAATGTTGATTGTTTTGTTTCTTTTAGTATTTTCCAAAAACTTTTAAAACCTAATTCGGATGGGTCTTTGTCTTTCATATTTAATAAGTATGTAGAAATTCCATAATCCATTAAAAACTTGGATAACTTGATTGCATCTTGTCTAGCATCTTCATCTAATGCTACATATATTGTTTTTACTTTCTTTTCCACTAATCTCATAACCAATGTTTTACTTGGAAACTTACCTAATAATGGAATAGCATTGTTTCTGATAGCGATAGCGTCAAAAACACCTTCAACTAAAACAATTGGTTCATCCCAATTTACAAACATTTCAAAACATACTGTATCTTTTGACATTGGTGGATTCTTATATTTGAACTTTGAATTTGGAAACATATCTCTGGCTATAAAATAATTCAATTTACCATCAGCATCATAACTTGGTATAATGATACGATTAGAATAACCATTAGAAGTACAATAACCCATAGAATAACGAAGAATATCTACTGACCCAATGTTTCTCTGTCTGAGATAATGTATAGCATTCTTATATAATGGGTCATCTGATTTTTTCCAAAGTGGTTGATAACATTGAGGTAATGAAACATTATATTCTGTCTTTTCATCTTTTTCGTGTTTAACACCTTTGTAATCACCAAGTAATTTCAATACCTCCGATATGATTTTTTTAGGTGCATTTATTTTACGAAGTAATATACCAATTTTATGTCCACCAGCATTACAAACCCAACAATGCCACTTCTGTGTTTCAAAGTTTACTTGTAGTTTTTTCTTATGATGATTACAAAAAGGACAATGATAGGCGTTTTCACCATTTTTCATTTGATAACTGGTGCCTAAAACCTTTTCTAATAGTGTATTTAATTCGTATTTATACATTCAAAACAATATACAACAAATATAGTATATAAGTCAAGACCTTTTTTATTAAAATTAACACGACTCCTCAACATCAGGACAACAGCCATAATAGTCATTCCTACAATTAACAGGATCACAACTACAAATTGCTTCATTACCAGATAATGTTGCATATCCTCCACAAATATTATTTGAGCCATCTCTATTTTTACAAAAGTAAGGGCCACCATATAAAAAATAATCATATCTTTCAGTATAGTTATCAAAGTTCCCCCACCCACCAACATAAGCATCATAATGTGGATTAAATTCTCCATAATTATTTCCTAAAGCATATGGTGATTCTTGTAAAACCGCGGGAGAAAGTTCATTTAGATAATATTGTGAATCATCTGGATCATTATATCCTGACAGTGGGTCTTTATAGGCTGTAGCTCCCCAACCCATTAATATCGCGACATTACCAGTACCGCCATATCCCTCAAAAGGAAAACCAATATAATTCTCATCAGAAATTATTCTAATAGGATCTAACTCAATTTTAGTTCTAAAGTGTATTAAAGCTATATCATCACCCCACCAACCATTTTGACCATCCGTCCCTCTATAACCAGGATGCATAGCGATATAATCTATTATAGATTCTTGTCTCCAATCTTCTTCAAATATTTCGTCATTATTTAAAAGAGCCGTTAGATTAGAATATCTATGACCAGCTCCTTGTACACCTAAATAAAAATCCGTTTCATATCCAGAGTTTGAATATATAAATTTTCTCCATTGTCGTATACCACCTGGTTCATAAACAAAATCAAGAGCTGTTTCAAAATCTTCATAATGATGATTACCATCTGTAGAAGGTAAATAGTTAAAAGGGTTAGAAATAGAATTTGGATTAACATGATAACAATGTGCTGCTGTTAATCCCCAATGACCATTTTGTTCTTCTGGATAACCAAATTGTGTAACATCTATTAATACAGCACCACAACCATGTGAACCTACTAAATGAGAATTTTGACCATGCATGAGTGGTTGTGTTGTTTCTGTATCAGTACATGTCCAGTGATCTGATTGATCATAATATGCATCCACAGTACCCCAACTATTAAAATACCCATGAAAATTATTACCACAATCTATACCGTTACCTAATAATCCCAACATAAATGGATATTTACACCCAAAATTATTTGATGAATTACCAGAACCACAAGCTGGTGATACATCTGAACCATTAACTACACGAGTTTCAAAGTTACTACCTTCTGATTCAGATGATGCTTCAATAAAATTTCTACGAGCAGGCATATCTTTAAGTATTTGTTTCAATTCTGTTTTATCAATAGGAATGGTTTTTTTTCTAATTTTTGGTTTTTTATCTGAATTATCTCTCCCATCAGAACCCCTAGCACTTAAAAATGGTGACGATGAAATCATACCATTTATCCAATCTTTATAAAAGTATACATTTGTAGACGCCATATCACCACCATTTCCACATCCTGGTCCATGACTATTAACTCCTATTAACTCATAATCACTAGACCCACATGTACCATCTGACCAACTACAATTTGAATCTGGTTTTTTTATAACGATAGGTCCTCCTGAATCTCCCTGACATAGAGAAATCATACAATCATATAAACCACAACCCATAGTACCATTTAAACATTGCATTGATCCCAAACCACTACAAACTCCACATTCATCGATAGTATTAACATCACAACACTCATTGTATATATCATATTCATGTGGACCTTCACAGACACCAGCACAATCAAATGCTGGTATTTGTATGTTTGGATTAAATAGTTCATAACATAATCCATCACACCCTTCTATTTGTGATGAAGGACAAGCTGGAATACAAGCACCATTATCATTATCAAAATATAAAAATCCTTGTTCATCACATTTTCCTGCTCTATTTGCATCTTCAGGTCTGGTAAATCCAAATTCCTCATCACAACCTTGATATTGAAATTGTTTTTCACATGCTAAATTTGGGGCGAAATTATTACATACTCCATTATTTAATAAATCGTGAAGTCCAACTGTAGATGTAAATTCATCTGTATGAGCTGGATAACAACCAAGACCACCACAAGCTGCGAATTGACCCGATGGACAATCAGCTGGACATAATGCTAGGCTATTAACACAAGTCCCATCACCACAAGTAAAAGTAAATCCTTGATCTTGACACGAGAAATTTGAGGTATCTTCATGAAATGGATCATCCATACAATAACCATCAGCATAAGCACCACTACATGTACCACATGTTCCACTACCTCCCCCCCAACCGTATTGTTGATAACAATTATTTCCATAATCACATGTACTAGTAGGATCACAACAAAAATATTCTGGATCTGCGATTTCACAAGCTCCTACATGTACATCATGGGAAACATAACTACCTTCATTTCGGTCAACACATATTTTTCCAACACCACAATCTGATCGGCCAACTCTACATTCACAAGGTGGTCGTTCTTCACAACAAGTACCACTTGCATTTCCACAACCATCATCTTCTACAGCTTCCCAGCTATAATTTGGTGAATTTTCATCTGTACAACCAAAATGTCCTGGTGGATATTCACATGAACCTTCTAATTGTACAACAGCATAATTACCTGAACCGTATATTCCAACTAATTCTGCACAATTTGGCCATAATCCGGGCCAAGCATATCCATTTTCTACTTCAACTGTACAACACCATTCTGAAGTACAATTTTCTGAATTTGAATCTATACAACCAAAATACCCCTCATAATATTCACATGTTCCATCATCAAAAAAGGCGATAGGATTATAATTTTCTGCTCCCTCATTTGTACAACCATAATATTGTTCCATATCTAAACAATTTGAAAAATCTTGTTCATTAATCATAGATGTAGTTAGACAATCTGGATATGGTGGACAGAATTGGTTGCGTTTGAAATACAAATTACGATAGCCCCAATCATCGGGGTTTCCTAAATTTTCATGGTTTAAATAATTACATATACTTTGGGGTATTGGTCCACTAAGATTATTATCACTTAAAGAAAAACTACTCAAATTTTGATATTCAGAAGTAAGAAAAATATCTCCCACATTTTCAGGAATTTCTCCTCCAAGTTTTGGATTATTCCTTATTTGAAAATATTTTGCTTCAAAGGGAGCACCATTTTCATTCTCAGTTGCAAAAAATAAACTCGCTGGTATAGTACCTTCTAATTGAGTGTTTCTAAACCAAAAAAATCCACCGTTTATATTTCTTTCAGAAAATACTTCTCTCCAATTAATATCTGGTATTTGACCATAAATTTCACCGTACACTCTAAAATGTTTGTCTGGTCTTAATTGTTGAATAATATCAGGAGGAAGATATGCTTTACATTGATTTTCAAATTCAGTAGTTTCTCCTGTTTCAGGATCAACATAAGTACCATCCATAACAGCACAACCAGGCTCTTCAGTACATTGACTTGTTGATAATGTTTGACAATAAAGAGGGTTAGCGCGACCGCCACCTCCATCATAGTTATCCCTGAATCTAAATTCATAACTCCTCACATTTAAACACTTACCCCATAATCTTACTTCATCAATTTCATTTCCATCATTATCTACCCCAAGACAAGAGTTTGATGGACTATTTATATTTGCTAATTGATTTACAAGATCTGTAACATTAATTAACTGGTTATCATCAACATCAGCTGCCCAAATTGCACAAGGATGTAATAATTGATTACTATGTAATATTGAAATATCACCTTGTCCAGCACACCAATTATGACAAGGTTGTTCACAAGAAGCGTCATTATTATTCTGACAATTTGAAACTGTATGACCATTACCTGTATATTCTTGACCACCAGCACACCAACAATGACAATCATAATCATCTTCCAAGCCTAAGAAACCGCCATCAAAGTGACAATCCCAATCTATTCCATAATTTGGTACTGATGTAGATATTTCTTGATTCTGAATCATATTTACTTGAGAAACAATATCTACAACATTAACATAACCATCTTGATTAACATCAGCTTTTGTCCAACCAAATCCATGACAAATATCACATCCAGCCCACATACCATTTGCTGGATCACATCCCCAAGCAGCACCACCTTTAGTAAAATCAGTAGAACACTCAACATTAATCATTTGAGGTTTATTAGTTAAGGGCCACCAATATGTTTCTCCACCAGGACAAAGTGCTCCATCTTGTGCACACCATTGAGCTGTAAATCCTGTTTCACCTTCATAATCAACTTCATAATTTGTAGCCATTGGATATCCAATATCTCTACAATATTTATCAGCAGAAGCTTGAGGATTTGGACATAAATCCCCACATATAAATTTATTTAAATTTTCATTTTCTATTGGAACTCCAGGATTAGCATAAACATCACCAGGTATGTCTTGTAAATTTGGACGCTCAATTGTTTTGGTTTCAATACAACTTGGATAGGATGGGCAAGTTCCCTGCATTAAATATTTTTCTTGACAAAATAACCTCGCATCCATTGGTAAATCAACATCATCAGTATTATAATAGTTTGGATTATAATAACAAGGATGTCCTGGTTGTGGATTTGGTGGACAATCACAACTAACATTTTCGGTACTACGAGTTTCTATATTTTGTTCTCCATTTACATCCATTTATTTTCTCTTATACAATGACATAACCAATCCATCATACATATCAATGTTTCGTTTATCCCAATTTCCTCTTGAAGTATGTTTACACCATTTTTTAGTGTTATACATCTCTTCAACTTTCATTTTAACTAAATCTTTTGCTTTAATTCCTTTAACTCTAGCTTTTCCAAATACATTTTTTCTCGCAGTCATTGGGTTGATATTATGTACTTCCATTTCAAACATATCTTCTAACATAAAACATAATATAGCATTGAATTTAGCTAATTTGATAATAACTTGTTGTGAAGTTCTTCCACCAGCAAAACCTGATAGATTGTCTTCAACATTAATATCTATAACATCATCAATATATGAACTTTTATTAAGAAAGTCAAGAACTTTAAATACTTTTTCTTTTGGTGTTTTTTGTTTACTAATATCAATAAAACCCATATCGAGAATCTTCTTATCTTTCGTGAATGCGTATCCAACACAATTTGTGGACGCATCTAATCCTAATGTAACCATTTGTCTCCTAAATGTCTAATTTTATTTTAAATCTTAAATTTATTTTATCACTTTTTCTTATTGGTCTTGGTAAAGCAGCTTTTATTATTGGATTTTCAAAATCACCATATGAATATAAATGAATTTCAGATATATAAGGTTGAAACTCACTACCAGTATATTGATTACCCATATATGGTGTAGATGTATCCATAGTTTTTCCACTACCACTTAAAGTTGCTCTTAATGTATAATTTGTAGAGTGATTATACTCTTGTGGTAATAAATTGACATTATACTCATGTGTTGTAATTGTATTAACCGAATCAAACGACATTGAATAGTTTGTTACAACATCCGTATCTGTGTAATTAACAGCAGCTACACCACCACTAAAACCACTACCTGTACTAAATCCACCTGAACCAGATATTGGTGGTAAATTAGCAGCAGTTGTTGTTGGTCTTCTATTGTTTAATAAATTTGCATTATTTGAAAGTGTAATTACACTAGCTGATAGTGAAGCACTAATATGTAAACCACCAAAATGACTATTAACTTTATTAACAGCTAATAAAGCCGTAGCAGATGTTGATGAACCACTTCCAAAATATTTAATTGTTGAGGTATCAGTTTCAGTTGAACCTGTAGATATAAATTTTATAGATGTAGATAAATTACTACCAGTTATAAAAAAATGATTAATTCCAGCAGTAGTACTTTGATTAGTAACGGTTATGGTTGCAGTTGATGGTGTATGTGAATACGAAGATGTTTCTGTTAATATAATTAATCCTTTATCATAAAATATGTTTCCAACATAATTTGTAGATGAAGATTGTGGTGTTGCACTATGAGAAATATTATTATTAACTGGATAAAGATTTCCCTTTCCATCGTCTCGTATTTCTATGGTTTCAGAAACACCTTTAAATACAAAAGTACCTTCTTTTATTTTTTCACCATAATATTGTTGAGGTATTGTAATTAAAGAACTACTTGGAAGACCATGAAACTTGTTTAAATGTTGTTCACCAACTCTTTGTTGTATGGATAAATTTTTTGATAATGATGCAAATTTTCTTTCCGAACCGTAAGTTGATGAACCACTTGTATAGAACAAAACATTTAAAGATTGCCAATATTTATTATTATTTGAACCAGAGGCTATTTGTATCGTTTGAATACCAACTGAGGCAGTAGTTAAATTTTGACTGTAATTTGAAAGATTACTTTCAATTATGGTTGTTGATCTATCAATCTCTCCGAATACATACATGAATAATCCATTAGTAAGTTAGTTTAACTTTTATAGTTGCTTCAGATGTAAAGTTTTTCTTTAATGGTTTAGATAAATTTCCAACTGCAACAATATCACCAGATGCATTATGTAATTGAACTGATGTAATAAATGTTGAAGGATTACCTTTCATCTTTTTTTGTCGTAATTCATTTAATGAACCCGAAGTAAATGTAGGATTATTTGAAAAATTCATATGTCCACTTCTAACTCTACAGAAATATTGAGCACTTACTTGGTCTTCTTCATCTCTAAATGATAGTTTAGCACCCGGATTTGTTAGACAATTTATAAATCTAAGTGCTGTATTTTTATTTGCATCTGTAGCTGTAGAATAACCTAATCCCATAGATTTGATACTTCCAAAAGTTACAGCAAGAGATGATGAAGCAGCCAAACCAGCACCTGGTATAGAAGCTGACAATTCAGTTGCACTAAACACTAATACACCTTGATCAGGATAAAAATGACCATAAGTTTTATAAGAGGCTCCACTTCCACTAATAGTTCCACCAGAACCACTTACAATATTATATCTATCACCAGCAGGAGTCGCAGTTGGATTAGAAGTTTTACTATCATCTGTTAAAACTAATCTTGTATTAGCACCGACAGAAATACCATTTGAACCAGTAAGAAAAACTGTCCAATTTCCTTTATTGATTCTGTCTTTCATATTACTTCTTCTAGCTGCCATTACATATATTTCTTCATCTCTACCAGTAACAAGTCCAGCTGAACCATTAGTAGATATTTGAAAACCACCAGTTACTTCTGATGGGGCTAATAATAAACTAGCAAATTGTCTATAAATGGCTTCAGTTTCAGCTTTTGTACTTGCTTCAACTAATGAACCATATCCATTTAAACTACCAAATGCAACATTAAACTCTTCTGTTGTCGCAGTTGAACTATTGGATATACCAAAAAAGTATTTTTCATTAGTATCTGTTAAAGATGATGATACAATACTAGCTGCTAAAAGTTCTGTACTTCCATCCGAAAAATAGGGAGTTGTAACTTTTTCAGTTTGGGTTATTTTATCCATTCCCTCTGTTGTATCTATTTGTATTGTAGTTCCTACTACCGCCATTTTTTTTCTCCTAATTTAATAATTTATTAACCTTGACCGCCTCTTGATAATATAGACCTTACATTTTTAGTAACATTATTTACTACTGAAATACTATCATATGATCCATCTTCTTGACTATAAAAATAAATATTAGTTTGTTTACCTTTATTGGATTCATTTTGTTGTATTGCATTAATAGTTATAGTTTGTCCAAAATTAACTTTATAAGCTACAGCGTGTGGTATATCTTGTTCTTGTAAAAACATTTTACTTGTTCCACTTAATTCTTCTACTTTAGTAGCATTATTTGAAATAAGTGATGGGTCAGAAACAATCATTGTTACACCTAAGTTTTTACTTGGAGCATATCCTACAATATCAACGGTAAGTTTAGCAGTTGATTCATCACCCTCATTTAAGGTTAAAGTTTTTCCACCAACAGAATCTGTTCCAGCGACTACCAATGCAGGTAGAGCTTCTGAATTCTGACCAAGTGTAATCAATCTATTTCTTAAATTATATTCTGCATGAACATTCGCTTCTAACATTGGTAAATCTTCTATAGCTTCTCCATAAAAAGCTGAACCACTTGGATGGTCTGCATTCCATAATGTATAATCCACACCTGTATCTGAAAGTGTAAAATGTGTAATATTTAAATTTTGTCCGTCTTTTAAAAGTTCTCGACCTTTTTTTGTTAATACCGCATCAACCGTAATTGATGAATTGTCTAAGTATCCCATTCTGTATTCTCCTACTTGAATAAATTAAATAATGTTCTAATTCATATATAAATATTAACAAATCAAAAAAATGATTCATTTTTTAATTAATCATATGAAATCTTATCATTTGAGCCTAATGTTGGTTGACTATTACCAACTATTCTAATTTCATTTTCACCACCAGTTACTTTAACTCTATAATATGAAGCTGATGAATAATCTTCATGTTTTCCAGGATTTAAAAATCCTGGATTTATATTTTGTGTTCCATTTGCCATTCTTTCTTTAAATGGTTGACTATATTTTGCAATATGATTTGAAGGTAATGTCATTGTGTCTTTTGTAAAATATGCTCCCGACGCGGGTCCAAATATTGTATTAGGAACACCCGGAGCCCCACCAGTTATATTTCCTTCAGCTGCTGCAACTGATGACGATACATCATATAAATTATTCAAAGAAAATGAACCTGTAGCTGGTATATCAACAGTAATTCTTGCACCCGAAGAAATTTTAAAAAATCTTGTTTTACCAACCATAACTCCTGTTTGTGTTCCTGGATTACTATGAATATAAGAATTATAAGTTGTATTTTTATACACACCTGTACTTAACATTACTCTATTATGAAAAGCATTAGATTGTGTAAAATTAGTTAATTGTAATGGATAACCAGAACCCGAATAAGTTTCTGTATCACCTATTGCGATAAAATTAAATCTATCATCTATATGACCTGTATTAAAATCATTATTAGAACCACTATAAAAATAATTTACAAAATGTGTATCAGCTGAACTTGTTCCCCAATTGAGATTTAAATTTTCATACTTTTTAATAAAATGAGTTGAGAAATAATTATTTGATCCAGATTTAGGTGTTTCTAATTTTGAACCAGTTGTTGATGGTGGAATTGATATAGAAACACTATATGGTAAAGTATATGATGAAATTAGAGCTGGTAAAGGTGATATCGAAGCACTGTATGGTAAATCATACGATGAGCTTGGAGTTGGTAAAGGTGATATCGAAGCACTGTATGGTAAATCATATGATGAACTTAAAGCTGGTAGAGCTGAAATTGAAGAACTATATGGTAAAGTATATGATGAACTAACAATAAGAATATCATTAATACTAATAGAACCACTTTTTTCTACTTCAAGTGTTAAAGCTAATGAACTTTGTTTGTATTCTGTATTTTCTGTAAATAGAATACTTCCACTTGTATAATTTGGATTAATTTCAACAGAATTTTTATCTTGTTCATATTTTTGTTTTTCAATAATGGTTGGTCTAATTTCAACCCCAACATTAGATTTATTACTACTAAAAGTTGAACGAGCAGGAACAATTGATGACAATGCATTTATAATTGATTGATTAAACATATTCTCATGAGCTCTTATAAATTTATTTGTGTCAACCTCTATTGGATGGGCTTCAAAAAAAGAGTTTCTTAAATCATCAAAATCTGAATATGATGATGAATAATAATATAATGGATTTCCATAATATTTTTCAAAATTAGTTGAACCAATTGTATTAAAAATATAATCATCAATAAAATTCTGTGGTGAACGATATAATTCCAATTTAGGTGAAATTACTAATTTTGGTTTTGAATGTTCTTCAGTTATTTTCTTGACAGCAGATTTATTTGGACTTAAATTACCAACAACATCTAATTTTGGATTAACAATAACACTTTTATTATTTTTTACTGATAATGAGTTTTCACTCAAAGAAAAGTTTATTTGTTTGGTATAATCAAAACCATATACAGAACCACTATTAAAAATATTTCTTGATTTTGTAAATGAATAATCTGTCGTTAAAGTTGTTTTTGGAGCCGAATCTACTATTGTTACATTTGTAGAACTAGATATTGATGAACTATTATGATTTTCATTTAATTTAAAGTGATATATTAATTCTTTTCTATGAGAATCTATATTATTTCCAACAGTTGAACCTTTATTGAATGTGTGTTTTCTAAATACAGATTTACTTTGTGCGACAGTATAAGCTTTTATTTCACTTAAAGAACCACTTAAATGTTCACCAATAAATAAATTTGATGATGATAGTGGGTGTCTTGAACCACTAGTTATAAAATTTCTGTTTGCTATATTATTACTACCAGTTGGTGATACATCACCACTAATTGACATTGTAACATAATTATATTTTTGTATTTTTGTTTCATCTTGTAATGCTGTATGTAATCTATATTCATTTACAATATTAGTAGCAGAACTTGCTGTCATTCTCTGTAACATTATATTCCATAATTGTCCATCTTTAATTTTATTATAATCGGTTGACATTGAAATTCCATTACTAGCTATAGCTAAAGAACCTGTCAATGAATTATTTAATCTAAATTCAAAAGAAGAACTAATTCCATCAACACTTGGTTTTAATCTTAAATCCCAAAGTGTTTCTGTACCACTACCGCTTGATTTTACTATTGTTTGTGTATTAGTTGTTTCTTGGTGTTTATATACAAATTCAAAATTGTTTATATTAGCATCATCCATCCACCAATCAAGATTTAAAACTCTTTCTTTATCTCCATTAAAAAGATATTTATATAATTTTTGTTTATTTTCTGTATATCCAAAACTTCCAGTTAATCTTTCTAAATTTACATCAATTGTGTTACTATCTGGTTTTATGGGTTTATCTAAAAAACCTAATCCATTTTCATCATTTAGTTGAGGAGTTCCTCTAAACTCTTGAAACTCTAAAACATCAGGTGGATAACCATAAGTATTTAGTAAAGCCCTAACTGCATTCTTTGTTCCTTTAGATTTATAAATGTATATTAAATTATTAAGTGTTTTATTCCAAGTATCATTTTTAATATCATCAATTGAAGTTATACCACTCAAATAAGGTCCTAAACTTGAAGATAAACTACCCGTAAATGGATTTACAACTTCCCAACCTAAATTATCTAATATTATTGGTAAAGTATTTTTTGGAGGGGAGTTTGTTTTTTTATAACCTCTATTATGTATAGTTCCAAATGAATCTATATGATTTCTAATTAAATCATATTGTTCACCTTGAAGTGCTAAAAAATCTTTTAAATCATCATATTTAGAACTTTCTTGTATATATGTTGGTAAATTATTTTCAAAAGAATGTATGTTATCGGTATCAAAAGCTGAAGCTGAATCATACATTCCATTATACCAACTTGTCCATTCCGCGGAACTTGTATGATAAAGTTGACTAAATGGTTGAGCGTTAGTTGGGTCATGTAATGTTATTTTTATATCTGTAACATAAGACGCTGTAATTGCTGAACCTGAATCAATTTTTATATTAAATAATTCTCCAGCAGGTGCACAAGATCCAGAAAAAAATGAACCTGTATGTATATTAGGAGTAACTGTTGTTGGATATGTACCAGTTGTATCTCTCATCATATGAGAACCTGTTTTAATACTTCCACTTAATATTGAAGCTGATGTTGTACTAGGACCAAAATCTCCAAGTCTCATTCTTCCAATATCACCCTGAATTCTACTACTATCTGCTGGTACCCAATAAGATTGTGATGCCATAAAAATACATCTTTTATATTCACTACCAGTTATAGTCGGATTTAATGATGTTGTAATATATAAAGCATCATGTGGTAGTGGTAAATATGTATTATTTTCTTCAGTATTACCATCATTAGAATTACCTAAAACATATTTAGCATTAAGATTAGTGTATATTTTATTTAATCCTGGAGTACCTTTTTGTAAAAATGACAAATAAACTGAACCGCTATGATTGTAAAATGGTTTTTTTTCAACAAAATATTTATCAGAAAATAATGGAACATCTATTCCAAGACCTGAATTACTATGATAGTATACATTATCAAAACCATCAAAATTATTATATATTCTATTAAAATAAACTGATGGAATAACACTTTCTGTTTGAATTGGAATATCACTAGCATAATTTTGACCAATTCCAGGAGCAGATGCTGTTGATTCACTCTGACCATCATTATATAAAAATCTTTCATATGGTGTGAATGAATTTATTTCTTTATTAATTTTATCAAATAAATCTGTTCTTTCTTGTTTTAAGAATCTAGAATCACCACCAATACCACCACCAGTCGCTGTTAAAGAACTTGATAAATCAGAATAATAATTCTGTATTGTTTGTACTTTGTTTTTAAAGTTTACAAGTTTTCTTTTTGCAGAACCAAAATGTGTGTGATTTTCAAATTCACTATAATTAACATTTAAATTAGTGTATTTATTTTCACTTCCAGAAATAACATTTTCTAATACATTACTATTAATTGATGATGTTAATTCATTATAGTTTTGATATCCAAAATCATTATTACTTGGATTTAACCAATTCTCTTGTTCGTCTGGTATTAAACCAGTACCAAAAAATACATCAGGTATATCAGAAAAGTAAAATACATCTTCAAATTGTGTTGTTAAAACTTCTTTTTCGAGTGTTACTAAAGATAAATTTCCAATACTTCTTGGTAATGGTTCATATAATTTTAATATTATAGATTGATTATCTTTACCATCTGTTATAGCGTCAAACGCATAATTCATTATTGGTATGTGATTACCATTTCCAGCATTTAAAAAATATTCAAAATTATTATTCTCACCAAGTTTATTTTTAAAATCTTCAATCTTATAATCATTTCTTATAATAAGTTCATTTATAAATTTTAAACGAACTTCTTTTCTTGATGTTGATATTTGTCTTATAACAAAATTATATAATTTATCTGTTTCTGCAGGTAAATTGGGAGGATATAAACTGGTATATGCTCGGTCTGGATAAATAAAATCTGTACCATTATTATTAAGGGTATCAGCTATAGGTGTACCATCATCTCGATAAACCATAACAGCATTTACATACATAGATATATCTGGTCTTGAATAAGAAGGTAGATACCAATCCGTTACATCAGTTCCATCTAAATCAGGTGTATCTTGAACTTCTCCTAGAGAAGTAATATTAAATTCTTCAAAATATTCTGGAAATGGTAAACTAGCTAAATGATTAATATCGAAATTATCAGGTTCAGGATTAACATAAATTTGACTATGATCATAATCATCAGGATAAAATACAGAGGTTTTATTTAATTGATTTAAAAAATCAATTTTTACTCTATAATTTCCTTGAGGTAATCCAAAGGTATCAAATATTTCATTTGGTTTTACATAAATATCTTGAGTAGTTTCATTTCTATATATCTTAAAATCATTATTATCACCACCAATTATTTTATATTTAGATTCAAGTTTATTATCACTAAAAGGAGATGTGTTTACCAATAGATAATCACTTAAAGTTGAATAAAATACAGCTTTATTATTATCACCAAGTCTAACTATGTTAGTAATAGATTCTGTTGGGTAAACAGTTAATCTAATATAATCACCAGTAGCACCAAATAAACCAGTTGTTTGATTAGCAACTAATTTAAAATCACTATCAGAATAATCAAAATCAAAAATTGCCATTAAATCGCACCTCCACTACCACCACCTTTTTTTGGTATTTTTATATAAGAATCTTTTTCCATTGAAATATCTTTATCTTGTTTTTTAATTTTATAATCCCCAATCACCATACCTTTATTACCATTACCACTTGAATCATAAATAGATTTATCAATTAAATTACTAGTATTAATTTCAAATTTACAACTATCTACTAATTCAGAATCTATGTTGTCATTTATAAATATCTGTCCGACAGAAGTTTCGTCAGAAAAACAATAATTTCTTTCACTGTACCAATCTCTACAGTCCCAATAATTCATATTTTTATGCGGTCTATAGTTAGATGTATCAACTTCAGCATATGTTTTTACATTAAAATGACTTATAGTATCGATTGGATTTGAACCTCCTGGAATAACTGTATCTTCATACACTCCTTGACAAACTATTTCCGATATAACTGGTGTAGAGTATGGGTATGTAATTAATGATTGCCAACCAGTAGTTCCAACTGGACAATCTCCAGGTGGTAAATTTGAACATATCTCTATACCTTCTTGACAAAATTCCCCTTCTTCTCCACACCACCACATTGTGTAAGGATAAGCATCGTCAAGATCAGATTCTACCCATTCATATGCACCTGAATTATATCCACTAAGTCTACACCATTCATCAGCTGTACCTTGTGGATTTATACTTGGAACATATGATGCCTCTGTTAAAGAGTATCCAGAAACACTCAATTTGAACTCTTCATTTGCAAACATACCCGATGGTGGATTTATTGGAGGAGATAACATATTAGTTGTAGGATATGATATTGTTTCCGAATAGTATGTTTCACCATATTCTATTACATCATCATAATATTCTAAATCTTGTTGAAAAACAAGTGGTGAATATAATAATGGATGATAGAGTATAGCTGATGCTCCTAACTCACTATTAATAGCAGTTATAACAATTTTATATTGATTTGCATATTCAATAGAAGTTAATAATTCATCATCATTAAAATTTTCAAATGTTTGAGTTGTTGGATTCCAAACAGCTGTTTCTATAGTCTCATCTTCTCTATCTATTGTTTCATCTTGTTCTATTACAGTACTTATCATCCAATTCGCAGCTTTAATAAAATCTAAATTCTGCCAAGAAGCTTCTGAATTTTCAGAATCTGATATACCAAAAAAATCTTGTATAGGTACACCACCCGCATCGTTTGGAGCTATCATTTTATCTTCAATTCCTAAAAGTTTATTCATATTATGATTTGTATTAAAAAATCTAATTTGTTCTAAATCCATTGTTTCTATATTTTTACCAAGTTCATCATTTTCTTTAGCATCTACTAAAAATGTTTCATCAATAATATCAGTATTTCCTATTTTTCCACCACTTAATATATCGTTGATACTTTTATTATATTTAGAATTTCTATTCAATCCACCTACAATCACAGTAGTGTATGGCCAAGGTAATGTTGTATAATCACTTCCACCTACCTCACCAAAATCAGGATATTGATTTATTGGAATATCTAAAAAAACTCTTACCTTAACCAATTTCCATCTAACTGGCTCTATCGTGTTTGTAATATAATTTTTCTTATATGAAAACATTACTACTTTAATTGTTTTTATTCCAGGAGATTGATAATTATGTATTAGTGGTTGACCAATATTAGTAAAATTATAAAGATTACTATCTTGTTTTTCTATTAAATCAACTTCAGTTTCAGGAAAATCACCTATAACAGTATCCCATGAATCAAATAAATCTAAATTATCACTCCAAGAAACAACATAAAAATAATGACCAAGTGATGGTATAACCTGTTGTGCTTCTACCGAATCAAAATCTGCTGGAGATGCAATTCTAAAATCTAATGAAATTTGAGCAGGAGCAGAAGCTATTTGTCTATTATTTTTTTCAGTATAATAATTTTGTATATCATAATTTGTATTTAAAATATTTACATATGATATTGGAGAATAATTATAATCAACTTCAGAATTAACTTGTCTAAATGGATTTACTTTTAAAATTTGAGAATTAAACTCTCGACCAAGACCTACTCTGATTGGTGGTTCAACACTTCCAGTTATAGAATTATATTGTTCTGGTGGCATAACCATATTATTAAAATTTTGATTTGGTATTGTATTTATTGAAACAGATAAACTACTACATATAAAAGCTGCAACTCTTCTACCACCACCTTCTTTTCTCACAGAATCGTGATATTTAAAATCTATATCAAAAACACCCTCATGTGTATTACCCTCTTCATCATATAAATCATTTCTAGAATTAATTGTAAAAATATGTATTCTTCTATCTCTACTATCATTACCAATATTCTTATCAGCATTACCACTAGCAACTACTATAAGATATATTTCTTGTTGACCAAAAAAATCAAATATTCCAGTGTTAAAACCTCCCGCAGAAGAATCTGTAAATCCTCTAAAAGCCTCAGCTGGTTTAAAGTTAGAGTCAGCACCCGAATCAAAATCATCAAAATATTGAGCAGTTGAAACTCCCGGTGATGATTCGTTATATAACTGAGCTAATACTATCTCATCTTTTAAAACTCGACCTGGACCCCACCCTTTTCTTCTTTTTGCACCATGATATCCAGACCATATTCTAGAATCTCTTATTAAACCATTTGAACCATTAAATAGAGCACTATAAAGAGTACTATAACTCATATCTTTTGGTGAGGTATTCCAAGTATCTTCAAATCTATTACTATCACAAAGAAATACATGAAAACTAATTTTATTAATATCATAATTAACACCAGCATTTTCAATAGTTATATCATTAATTTTTATAAAATTATTTTGCATATATTTTAAATTACCAGCCAAAATAAGAGAGTTTATTTGATTATCTTCAGATAAAGTATATAAATCTTTATCTGAAAATTTATCATATCTAATTGGAACACTGGTAGAATCGTCTATATTATATGGGGCACTAAATCCTTCTTCTGGAAAGTTATATATTCCGCTAGAATATGTGTATGGTTTATTTCTAAATATTACTTTTTTACTCATTAGAATGCTCTATTTTTTTTGTTTGTTCTTAATCTACCCGTTCTTGTTACTTTTTTTATTTCAAATGTTTCTTTATCAAATTTTGGTTTATAATCACTAACAGAGAAAGATTTATTATTATTTCCACTGTCATCTCCAAAAACATTATCATCAACTAAAGTATCACCAATTGATAATTTTAAGTTTGGATGATAAAAATCTTTATTAGTTGCAGGTCCTTCCATTGGAAACTGAAATTTATCAGAATATTTAAAGTTATCTGCATCAAAAATTTGTGCATAAGCTTCAAACGAAAATTCACCAGCTGCACTATATTTTGGTAGGACAGGATAATAATAAATATTATTATATTCATTATTATCTAGCCAATTTTGATGTACATTTAATTCTGCAATATAATCTAATTTAGGTGTTTCTGTAAATTTTGGTGGTAATATATTACTTATAATAATTTCATTTACTTTTTCTGCAATATCTTGTCTTCCTAAAGACTGCCATTGAGTATAATCAAAAACACTAATAAAACCATCTCCTGTTATATCAAATTGTTCAAACCAATAAGGCATTACATCAATATTACTTATAAAATAATTTGATTGGGGTGGAAAAATACCTTGTCTTCTATATATAGAATAATCTTCTGGTATTATATTTTTCCAATATCTTGGTGATGATGGATTATTTGGGTGATTCGGTTCTTCAATATAAGCTCTTCTTCCATGTCTTTCATCTATTTCTACAGATTTTTCTGTACCTCTTCTACCATCATCTTCATCAGTACCACAACATTCTTCTCCAAAATTTTGACAAGTTAAATTATCTGCAATTCGTAATTCAGAACAAATAGCAGTTGCCCATCCGTTAACATACGGATCACCCAGATATGGAGAAGACATAGTAGGTATCCACCTTTCCCCACCATATCTTGGTGGAGCATTCCAACAATATATGTTATCAACAGGTGACATAGCAAATGCATCTATGTCATTCTGACCTAGAATTTGTGGAGTATCAACATCAATATTCCACCACCAATATCTATAACCAGATGATCCTGCAGGTATGTAGGGCCCTTCATTACCATCTATGTTTTCATCTGCATAGTTTGGATCAAATGGTGAATATCGTGTCTGAATCCATTCCGGTTCATCGTATTGATCACAACCAACTTCATGATCAGAATGACCAGTTGTTATATAAACACAACTTCCAAGAGTATTTTCTAAAATAGTTAAATCTAAAAACTCGTTTCCTGTTTGACTTGAACCTGTTGCTCCACCTTCATTACAAACCAATGTGTATGCGACATATCCTCCCCAAACTTCAGGATAATGTGATAAAAATCTTTCTCGACATATCTGAAATTGTTCTGCATCAGATGGGTCAAATTCTTGTGATATTGGTGCTATATTTTGAAAATAATGTTTACACCAAGTTACTGGATCACAACAATTATAGTTTTCGTTTATAAAATTTTCAGTAGGTTCAGGTGAACCTGTTTCTTGGCCAAGAAGCCAAATTTCACTACTCGCACCACTTGTAATAATATTACACTCGTTTACACTACATACATATCCACCATTTCCTCCATTCGTTTCATCACACCATACTACTGGACCAATACCACCACAAACACCACAATCATCACAACCTGGTCCATAAAAATTATTTTCGTCTGCACCCGGATTAACATCTGGCCAGTAACCTTCTGGACCAAAAAAGCCAGGAGCAGGACCTTGACACACATTAGGATATAAGTCTTGATTTATTGCATCAGGATTTGGTGTACCATTTGCAAGAATAGGACATTGACCATTACAATCTAATCTTAATGCTTGATTTGGTCCTGGTGCTACTGTACCACATTGACCATCACAACCTCTCATCTCCTCATAACAACATCCATCTTCGTATACTCCTGGACCATTACAAACACCACATTCGTCAATTACCGCTGAACCACCACATTCACCAGCACAATCATAAAATAAAATTGGTTCATAACATGTACAAGCATCTACTATAACTCCATGACCAAGATTCATAGTTTGAAATTTATTACAAGCTTCGTCAGCAGTGAAACCACAAGAAGTAGTTGGAGGATAACCTGGAAGAGCATCACCAACTAAATTTGATGGGTCTAAACAATCAAATCCAGCATCTTGACAGTCTGATAAAGTGTAAAGACTTGCTCCACCATTTGGATTATGTTGACAATCACAACATGAACCATAATAACCAAATTCATAAAAGAATGATTCACAATCTTCAGATGTAAATATTTCCCCTCCACAAATACCGCAAGCATCTAAGACATTTCCATCACAGTCACAACCCTCTGTTATTCCAGGTCCATTACATATTCCACATACATCTACCTGACCAACACATTCATCAACTTCATCACAAATACCATCATTATCTTCATCATTTAAACAATTACCATCACAATCTACATACCCAACACCATAGAGGTCTATAGGTCTAGTACCATTACAATCACAGTAAAGATAATATCCCACACCAGATGGAATATTACCATCACAATCACAAATACCTTGTGGTTGTGTACCCTCACAATCACAAAAACCTTGTAAAACATTTCCTTCACAATCACAAGTTCCAGGTGGTTCTTGACAAGACCCATTATCTATTGTAGCTGTAATATCAAAATTACAAGCTAAAGAATTAGTACAACCACATATAGGCATAACATAATCCCAAATAAAATCATTTAAATTCCAAGACCATGTACCTGAATTATTTACTACAATTTCCCCATTACTTAATCCAGGTTGAGATGGTGATTCACCAAATGGATCCAGTTCCCATATGTTAGATTCAAAATTCCAATACCACAATCCCCACTCATTAGAAGAAAAACAATCCGAATTACATGATGGACATGGCCAATCTTCATCTTCTGGTTGAAATTGGGGTGGTGTTAAATCATTTAGATAATTAGGATCTAAATTTGTAAATCCTAACATTTCCCACATTTCCATTGGTTTATTAAAATATCGAATATTCGATATATCAGAATCACCAAAAGAATGACCTAACTCTTCACTTAAATCACTGTATAATTTTCCAGTATAAATTTCAGTTCTAATTGAATCGCTATCATTATAGTCTGTAGAATAAATCATATTAGTATATTCATCCCAATTAGCTCTTTTTTCTATAAAAATCTCTTTTATATCAAAATCTATAAGTTTCTGTGATTCTATTTCACCATGAATTGTATCTTGATTAGCATCTAACAAATCATTTGATATAAATTCTAATCTTGGAAAAGATGCTGTTCTTATCAAATCAAAAACAGATTCATCTGATGCATCAGTTTTATATTCTGTAGTTGCATAATTATTAATTAAATTTCTACTTAATTCTACTCTAATCCACGGTGAACCCTCATTAATATTTTGTGTAATTTCTTCAGTATTAAATGTTCTCACAGATGCATTAAATCCAGTAGTGATTGAATTACTATCTTCTAGTAAATAATCATCAACACAATTAGCAGGCCTAACAGTATATTCTATTGGAGTATCACTTTGTATTTCATTAAATCTAATATAAAAAGCAAAAACATATTCCTCACCATTATAGTTATTTCTATGACACTCTGGAGGACATGAATCACTTGTATATAAATCACAATGATTATAATTTTGAGTACAAGGATGTTCATCATCTAATAAAGATAACTCTGGACACGAACACACACTATCATCAGGACTTGAAGAACATAAAATACTAGTAAAAGCTTTTGCATTCGTATCGTGTACAACTTGATCACCATCAACATCAAATTCAGTAGTAGGTGCTGTACTCATTGCCACCCAAGTATTACCACCATACTCAACAAAAGTATTATCTGGATTTGTACAATATTCATTTTGATTACCACAATAATGATAATACCACCCTTCTCCACTACTACCATCTTGATTACTTAAACCTTCCCATGTAACAGGATCTGTACCCCCAACCCATGCTGGAATAGTACCAACTTCATAAGATAAAGCTACACCAGATGATTTTATTTCACAATATTTGTCAGCTGTTGCTTGAGCCGCATTTGCTGGTGTTTCATTAAAGCCATGTTCAGCTATTAAATAACCATAACCTGCATTGTATGGAATTTGTTCTTCAGCAATGACTGATGTTATATTTAAATGAAATAAACTTGGTGTTGCTCCATCTACAGACGAATCATATAATTCTATATTATTAAAATCACCATATCTTATAGGTGTACCACCATATCTAGGTAATTCTTCTATTCTATCTTTTGCATTGTATGCTAAAAATAAATTTGTATTACCAACTAATTTTGTAATGTTATATCTAACATTAAGTCCATTTGATGCATCCTCAAATCTAATTGGTGTATATAAAGCATTAAATATATCACCTTCACTCAGATGTTGTGGAGCTAATGAATTATCAGCAACCCAACCTTGATATTCACTACGACCATTTCCTACAAACATATTATTTAAATAAGCATGAAGTGGTGTAACTATCCTATCTTCTGGTTCTACATACCTTAATTTTTTAAATTCAGACAACAAATTTAAAGAAGATACACCCGATTCCATTTTTGATAATGCATGTTCTGTTTTTAATTTATCACTTTCTTTTTTAAATTGTACTTGCGTTTTAATATCATCAGAAATAAAACCAAGCTGTCGTTTAATTGATTTATAATAAATACTTTCTTTATTAATTCCACCAATAACTGGTAATGTATTTTTATAAGGAATAAATGAAAACCCATCAGATCCAAAATATGTAAAGTCCTCATCCAAACCCTCATTAATATTAATTCTTAACAAAAATTTTCTAGATGATTGAATACCCATTTCAACCAAATCATTATTAGGTCTCATTCTTATCATTGTTCCAGTTATTTCATATATACCAGAATTTTCATAAGTATGATAAATCATTTTATTATTATCAATCTTCTCAGGTTCACTTAAAAATTCAGGAGGAGAACCATCACCCCAATCTATATCATACAAATAAAATAAACCATTTCTAAAATCATTAAAAATTATAGGTCTTTGAACATCAAAAATATCATCGGAATTAAATCTTGGATAAAAATAAAAAGATGCTTCTAGTGGAGCAATTGAATCATTATAAGACTGTAATTGTTCATATATAAATGGGTCATAATACTTTGTTAAATTTCCCTCACCATAAATATTTTCTCCTTTTTTACTTCTAACATCAACATCAGGTGTAAAATCATATCCCTCAATAACAGAAAAATTATCTAAAAGCACTCTACCATATGGTGGAATACCACCATATCGTTTTTCTCCCATAAATGGACCATCATAAACATCTGTAGTTGAACCCCCATATTGTATCATAAAATATAAACCTTTAACAATTCCTTCTGCGTTTATATGTTGATCTGTTAAATTAAAAGTGAACTCCATTTTTTCCCAAGTATCTAATTTTTTATTTTGAAATCTACCCAACCCACCACTAGGATTTTTCTTTGTAAGATCTTCAAGAGGACGATCTACATCACTTATAGAGGTAATCAAAGGATTTCTAGAATTATAGTTTCCAGGAGTATTCATAATATCTTTATTATTATCTCTCCAATCTCCTGAAGAAGGATATTTGGATGATGGTGAATTTTCATTTTGAATTCCAGCTTCTATAATTGGAAATTCATCACCATCATAATAAGTTGTTTTCATATAAAAAGATACTCTCAATGAACTAAATCCTTGAACTGATACTTTTTGATTCTCTACTTCAGGTTGTGTAAGTATTTGTGATTGATTTAAAGTTCTATATGGTTTGTTTTCGATGTAAATCGATCTAAATAGATCAATTTGATATTCTTCTCTTAATTCTCTTTCAGTTTCAGTAAGTGAATGGGGAGGTTTAAAATAATCAAATTCTAAACATCTACCATGTGAGAGACATTCACCAGTCTTTACCCACCTAGCCCAAGGTAATTGTCTTTTTAATTCTCGTTCTGTTAACATATTATTTGAAGTAATAATTGTATCATAAGGATTTTCTTCAAAAGTAGAAGGAACTTCTTTTAGTGGTGGTACAACACCTAAACATCTATATTGTTGTCCTACACCAAGACTTTCACCAACTGCATTAGCTAAATCACCAACGAAAGTACAATATTGTGCATATCCACTAGTTCCAAAAGGAGCATCAGTATTTGTTTGACAATACCCATCTTGATATCTTGAATCAGAATGAATTCCATGTGAGCCACCATCATAATGATTACATGCATAAGAAGCATATTCATAATGACTATATCCTAGATTTGGATTATTTGGAGTTGATTGTGCATATGGATAATCACTCAGATTACACCCACAAGGTATGTTACCTGGAGTAAGATTACCAAGACCAGGAGAACCACCATCATCCCACTCTAAAAAGAATTTTACAGGATTGACACATCTAGCCGAACCATATTCTCCAAATGCTCTAGCACCTACAACTATAGTTTCAGATGGTGGGGTTTTATATCCGACACACACTTCACCTTCTACAGATCCAGGTTCACTACCATCAAAATCACCACAAGTACCATTAACACCCTCTCCCTCATTCACTGTTGAAAGGTCATCAGGTTGTGCTAAAACCCATCTGTTATAAGTAGTTTGGTTACTTGGAGTTCCATATGTTCTTTCTGATCCCTTGAATTCAAATCTACATGGAACTAGTGAACCTATATCAGAAGTTGTTGCACTAACTACCTTATTACCTTCTTTCATCTGACTCATTGGTGTAAAGTAAGAATAATAACCAGTATATAACTCAGCTGATTTATCATATGTTCTACCATAATCTAATGGGTTATCACTTGTAAAACTTTCTCCCTGCTCATATGTGGTAAATTCATCACAATATTCTTCACAAGGTTCAATACAAATATTATCATTACATTCGTACCCCTCTACAGCCGCTAGTTGTGTGGTATTTCCATTACTACAAACACATTGACAAGAATGTCCAGTTTGATTTCCAATACCAAGTCCAATTAAAACATCATTACATACAGAGGTTTCTAAAGTAACAAGTTCTTCAATAGCATCTGTAGAAATGTGTTGTTGATAATCTTCTTTTATAATACCATAATCCATCAACTCAAGATAAGGAGGGGTGGTAGCACCTAGAGTAGTCTCCTCATATCTATCGGGATATGTTATAGATCCAGTAAGATTTAAATATGACCAATCACCAACAGGTATATATAAATCTACTGGTTCAATTGAATTACCACCAAAAGTTTCATTCGGTTTTCTAAGTATTTGAGATAAATCTCTATTTTGATAATTTTTGTCTGAAAGATAGTTTGCTCTACCATATAATAAATTACCTTGTGGTGGATTATAAAGATTTTCATTTGAGTTTACAATTTCATAATTTAATCCTACATATGCTCCATTAGAAAGTGTAACCGTAGGATAACCTCTCCAATGTTCTCCCCCATAGACATTAGCGGGAAACGATCCAGATTGGAAGTTGAGAGGAGAATAATTAAGAGTAAGTTGTGGTGGATTCAAATATCCACCTCCAAAATCTTCTGAAAAATCTTCTTCCTCATATAATAGGTACTTACCATCACCATTTGTTATTAAATTTATTTTTTCTAACTGTTCAAATGGTTCTACTAAGAAAGAACTAAAATTATCTTTTAGTGAATTAATGTTATCATAATAAAACAAACCTAAAGATGGTCGACCATCATAATCTACAGCTTTCATAACTTCTTCATCATTTTCAATATAACTTATTCCATAAAAATCAATACCACTATAGGGGTCATAAGAATTTAACAATGATTGTTCTATATCAATATTTAAATCTTCATCATATCCAAAACCATAACCAATCTCATTATATGTAACTTCAATAGGATATGTTGCATAATAAGAATATGGATTGTATTCAATAACACCATTAGTTATTGGATCATCAAAACCAGAATCACACACCCATGTTAAATAAGCATCAACACCTGCATAAAATTGATTTGGAGTATAAGTAAAATCAAATTTATGAAAATATAATGATTCTACAGTAATTGATTCTTCAGCACCACCAAAATATGGAGATAGGGACATGATATCATGATATGGTATACCAATACCATAACCCACATCTGATGGTAATATATCTCCCATTAAAGGATCACCACTAGGACTTCCGAAATTAGGTAGATTAGGATGATACCACATTTCTGCTCCAGGAGCAACTATTCTTTGATTTTCCCCAGTAGTCATTTCAGGTCTATCAAATAATTCTACCCATGCTAATTCTTCACATATTTCATCAGCGTTAGAATATTTTGTCTGAAAATAATATTGACAAGCAAATTTAGTTAAACACCCATGAGCCTGACCAGGATAATCTGTAGAATAGTCCTGAGCACTCCCCCAATTAATAAAAAAAATATCTCTATCCGTTCTAGGTGAAGAATCATCATTAGCGTCTGCATGCCAAAATGGAGAACTATATGGATTACAATGTGGTGTCACCCCATGTGTAACAGGTAATACTATTTCAGAATCGTATATATATGGTAATTCACATTCATTGGTATTGGAAGATCCAGCTGGATAATAAAGTGAACATTGATTAAAACCAACCTGATAAAATTCATAAAGTTCATCTACTAAAGATTTTTTTGTTTTTTGAAATGTATCTTCTGGAGTTTGTATTTGAGTTCCCTCCCCCAAAATAGTCCAACCATAATCATCTGTTGAAGCATTTGTACCTGAAACATCAGTAAAGGAAATTTGTCCTATACCAGTATATTTAGCTTTAATACTTCTAATTGGAAATAAACTTTTACACCCAATCATCTCACCTACATTAGTAAGTTCTTCTTCTGTATTTACATATTCACTAGTTAGTATTGGTCCAACAGGTGTTGGTGATTCAACAAATGTACCATTAAGGGGTTCAGATTTTACCTGTTCCCATGTAGTGTCTAAACCATAATGTGGTAAACTATATCTTATGTAATTATTGTGAATCGGATACTCAAGTGTTAATGGAAAATTTTCAAAAGTAAAATAATCAGGAGGAGATATTTCTACAGTCCAAGTTTCTTCTAAATGTTTTCTATGGCTTAATTGTGTAGTTTTTTCAACCCAAGAATATGAAGAACCACCTTCATCTTGTATTGGAGTCAAACCTTTTTTTTGTATACCATAATTTTGGTATCTTATTGTAAAACTACCAGTTCCACTTTTACCTCTTTTTGGAACTATTTGTATTGTGAGATATTTGCCAGGATAAGTTGCTGAATTTACATTATTTAATCCAGTGTTATTTCCAAAATAATCTTCAAATAATTCTCCAGCGGGAATGTATTGAGTACTATCATTAGTTCCAGTAAAATTTCCACTTTCATCATAAATACCCACACTCACTTGAGAACCACCCGCTAAATAAACTCTCATAGGGTCAGGAATAACAACAACATCAAATAATTCAGGATTATTACTTTGTATAGATGGGTGATCCATATTTTCAACTGGAAAACCACCAGGTTGGTCTGTATGAAACCAATCTGAAGCTTCACCCTGAAACGGATCAATATCAAATGTATTTTGATTAATCTCACGGGTAGGTGTTCCAAATTCTACACAATCATAAGGACCGTCCCCAGCTCCTGCGGAAAAGTTATTGCAGCGTTGATTACCATAAACACTGTGTTGTTCAAATGGTTTGTCTGGCCCCATAGTAGCCCATGGAGAGTGTACTCCATAATAAGTATCGTAAAAATCTTCTTTATATAAACTATCCCTATATGATGGATAAAACTCTTTATCAATAAATGGATAACTTTCCATTAAACCATGTGAAAAACCAGAATATATTAAATTATAAAAAACATCACTGTTTGGATTGTCATAATCAAATAATGTATAACCAGTACCAAATTCACAATAATCTTGTTGTTCTGTAGTAGCAGGAATTGTGCTTTTACCAAAACACCAATCATCACAATAATTCCAAGCACCCGCATCACTATTACAACCCAAATCATCGAAGGTAGATCCATCGGAACAAGTACACCGTATATCATCATCTAAAGTTCCATTCTGACAAAACGCATGAGTAACAGTAACAAAAGTTGGAGTCGCACCCATCGGAACTTCACAATTACCAACAGTATCTTTAGGCATTAAAGTAAATGTTGGAAAAGCTTTACGCTCAAACACTTCATCTGGAATATCTTCGTATCCTGATGGTGCATCAATCTCTTCAAAAAAGAATCCAAATGGAGTTATATTTTTAATTATTTTATTTGCATTATCTATACTAGTTGGTCTAAAATCTGGATGATATTTATTCCATAAACCTTTATTATGTGTCATCAATTCTATTGAACCATCAAAAGGAGTGTAAGTGGGGTCCTCTGACTGTAGAGCTAAAGTTCCAGGAGGTAAATTATCATCAGGATGAACATAGAAACCAATTTGTAAAAATACAGTAGACCACCATGTACTATTTGCTAAATGAAATCTTAATCCTCCCCACCCAGTAAAGTTTTCTGAAAAATCATAACTATTACCGTCTTGTCCTAATATAATATTTTCAATATCAATCGCTACTGTTGTTTCATATCCTGTTGGTATAGTATTTTGAAATCCAAGGCCAAGTTGATACTCATAATTAAATATATGGTCATATCCAGAATTCCAATCATTATTAAATTTTAAGTGCCCATAATGTCGATCTGGATATCCCTCAGGTAAATTACTGGAGCTACCAGGTTTTTTTCCACCTGGATTAGAACCATCCATAGGTTTATCACCAATAAAAATAGTTTTATTTTGATGTGTACCATACATTTCCATATAACCCGGATGATAATAACCTCCAGATGGATTTTCTCCAGCATGAGCATTAGGATTAGCAGGATCTCCTAAATCTGGGTAAAAATAAGAATTACTATAATCATCAAGACCTACTATAAACAAATTTGGACACATGAATCCACTATCGTTACCTAAATAATTATTTTCATTGAAATCATTTGTTCCAACTGTACGACAATGTTGATATGATATAGAAAACGGAGCATTACCCTCAGCATGTTCATGAGCTAAAATAGGTGCGAAATCTATATATACTCTAGTAGTTCCTGTTGGTAGGTTTATTATAGATAGACTATTCCCCTCACCCGCATTTGTTGTTCCAAATCGATAATTCCAACCATCATCTGTTGGTTGAACACCACCATAATAATATCCAAGTTTGGCATTGTCTATTTGAATGGAGTCTATTAAACCTACTTCACCTGAACCATTTAAAATATATAAACCACCATCGCGTAAACCATTAGCATCATAAACTTCAAATGAACCAAATGGTGCTGGAGCAGAACCGATATCAGTTTCAGGTGGTTTATAAATTCTATTAGGATTCCAACCACCATAACTTTCATTTTCATCAAGTGGGGATGAATCAGACTCAATCCAGCTACAAGTATTATCTAAGCAAATTGCACAACTGGCTTGATTGGATATATTTTCACAAGAATCTAGATAGTGGTCCTGAAATGAGGGGAATCCATCGTTTATATAACATCCATCAGCATAAGGTCCAATTGCAAAGTCGTTAGTAACACAGTATCCATTTCTTGATCCACCGCTAATATCTGAATATGATCGTTCGTCTGCCATTAAAAAACCTTTTTATTTTGATAATAGAAATTTATAAAATTGTATATCATAAATATACTCCAATTAAACTTTAAAACCACGAGCTCGTAATAAGTCTGTTTTTGAAATTATCTCCACTTTACATCTGTTTCCAAATCCAGAGTTGGATATAAAATCACCCATTTCGTTTATATGATTAATCCAATATTCAGGACTAATATTATCCATATCAGAATTTATTTCATCTATATTAATATTATATGTAGCACATATAAAATACCATTCAGTAAAATCTATTGGTACACTTGTATATTGTTGTGGTACAACATAAGTTAAATGATAAGATGTAGTTATTGGTTGTTTGCTTCCAAATTCATTTCCAACATGAGAATCATACCAATGAGGATTATTATCAACACCTACTCCTGATGTACCAATATCATCGTATACTAATAATCTTAAATATCTATTAGTTTTTTCAGTATCAACAAATGTTTCTAATTTAAATCCAAAAGGATTTTCTTCTCTTGTTGGATTTCCAAAATTAAATAATGTACCCTCTGAAGTTTTATCTAAGAATCTCACCCACATCGTTATAGTAAAGCCTGTATCTAAATATTCTTTATTGTTTGGATTCAAACCATTTATAAATTCTTGATTTGTATTTCTTATAATAATACTTTGATTTAAATTTCTAAATTGTAAATAACCATTTGATTGGTTTTGATAAACAGGTCTTTCATCTTGTAAAAGTAATTCGTCTTCTAATATATCATCTAAGTATGGTCTAATTACATTATATATATCTTCAATTGTTCTCGATTCATTTGTATCATTAGCATTTTCATTTTTTAAACGATGTATAAAAGCTTCTTCTTCTTGTATAAAACCATCTATATTATCTTGTGCATATGATATACTATATCTTTTATCATAATCTTCTGTACCTATCCATTTTCCAGTAAATTCATCTCTATCTACCCTACCATCAGGACCTTGTATCTCTGAACCTGTTATATCAAATTGAGGTATTTCATCTGGTAATAAAGTATTTAACTCTTGAAAAAATCTAACGATTCTAGCTTGTCTTGTATCACCCGTAGGTAATAGTTCATAAATGTTTGTATCTAAATACTCTCTAGCTTGTTCTGGATTTACAATTGTTTTTTGTTTATTTATACTTATAAATTGACTTATATTTAATGGATTACCAGTTTCTAAATCTACTAATATATTAAATAACTCATATGAAGCACCACCATTTAAACTCGATGATACTAAAATACTATTTATTTTTCCAGATGTTCCATCGTGTCCAATATCTACAGTAATGTTATTAATTTGAGGAGGTAAGTTACTAGCTATATGTCTTAGTGCTGAAAGTCCAGATTCTCCAGTAGCATCTTGTATATATGGTTTATTAAAATCTTCTTCATTAGCTTTAACATCTTTTTGATATAAAAGTAATTTATCATTAAGATTTCTACCAAGTTGCACTAAACCATTTCTAATTGTTTTTTGATTTGAAGCAACTAATGATGGGTTTACAGCCGAATCTATAATCAACTCATCAGCTATCTTATCAAGTAAATCTTCTATATCTACTCCAGTATTAGCTGTTATATCTATATTTGGATTAATTGTTGCCATAACCTATTTCCTCTTAACTATAAATTCAAAATTATCATCAAATATCTGTTCTTGCCCATCATCAGTTTTTAACTTTAATTGTATTTTATAAACTCTATCAGGATAAAAACCATCTAACCATTGGTTAAAGTAAGGACCTTCAGTATCACAACTTACAGATGTATAATCACTAAATGGAACAATAAACTCATCAGTAGCGACATCTTTAATCGCATATGAACCACTACTTTCAGGTATGAATGAACCAGTCACGGTTTGAACAGAATTAGAAAATGTTTTTTGAATATATCTTTTTCTTGCACCAACTCTAAACTTAACTCGCTCACCTTCTCTATATTCTTCTCTCAATCCTCTCATATAAAGATAGTTATCAGCTAATCCACTAGATGTTAACTGAGTCAAACTACCAGTATCTGAACCTGATGATGGGGAGTGATCATCCCACCTCACTTCAAGTCTTGGTTGATAAATCGTATGAGTATTTCTCGAAAAGAATTTTAAATGTCCAAATGTAGTGGAATCAGTTTCTTGACTTCCACTAAATCTAACCAACATACCATAGTTTTCTTCTTGTCCTGTAAACCACATATTAAACATATCTGTTACTTCAACTTCCACATCAGGTGATTCACTTGAGAATGTTTGTACAGATGCTGAATTAACAGACCCAGTTGAATCTAAACAAACCGATACTTCTGGTTTAGGAGTTCCACTTGAACCACTTTGCCATTGAGTAAAAGTTCCACCCGTTGGGTTAATACGATTTTCCCAACTACAACCATTTGTATTTTTTGGTCTATCACCAAACTTACCAGTTCCTTCTACCCAAGATTGTGATATTGGTTGAACAGCTAAAGTGTAATCTCCTTGTATTTCAGCGTTACCCTCCGCTTCATAAAGTCTTAAATAATATTTAGAACCACTTGTAGCAGAACCAGTTTGTGGTAGTGGTATAGTACCATCTGCTACAGAAGCTGATAATTCGGTAAAGTCAGTTCCACTAAATTGAACCAACGCTCTTGTTTGATGGTCAAATGAATTATTGTAAAAAAACTTTTTAACTTCAAGTATTTGGTCTTGACCAAAATTTTGATCTCTAAATGATGTACCATCTATTGTACTACTACCACTTGAAATCCAATTGTCTTGTGTTGGAAAAATAAAATGATGCATTATCTAACCCTCCCTTGTATATTCCTATCTGGAAATTTTAATTCAAATACAGCTGGTGTATCAGTTATTGGTGGTAGTACAATCGTACCATCAGATGAAAGTGCATTTTCAAAATCGTATTTATATCCATAACCAAGTGTACCATCCGCTTCAAATGAAGATTCTTGAGCAGAATAATACCAAGTTGGGTTAGGTAAACTAAAACCCTCTCCCGTTTGATTAGAATAAAAATAATCATAATCTTGAGTTATAGTCACATGTCCTATAGAACGAACACCCTCTATACCCATTAACTCATATTCTAAATTACTTTTATAAATAGGTTGATTGAATTGCATTTTTTCAATTCTAAAATAATCTTTTATTTTTCTTATACATCTAATTTTAACTTGTTGTTTATCAGCATATTTTTCAGTAACTATATCAAAGAAAACTCCAAAGTTTACAATGTATCCATCTTTAATTGTAATTGTATCTGACATAATATTAAAATTTTCAATATAAGACCTTATATTATTTTTTAATAAAAGTGGTACATTATCGACTGTACCTAATGTTTCTGCAAATGGATTACCAACTAATTGTTTTAAATTATTATAAGCTAAAACATAAATATCTATAGCACCAATAGAAGGTGTAGTAGATGAACCAGGAGGTAAATTACTAAAAGCTGTCTGAACATTATCAAAACGATTCATTAATTGATTAATTATTGTAACCGAATCAGATACATTTATAACACCATCACCGTTATAATCCATATCAGGTATCTGTGTTAAAATATCATCACCCACTAATGCCCCAGCGTTAATTGATGCTATATATGTAAATAAATCATTAAATTTAGACATGGTCATATTAACATCAGTTCTTAATTCATTTATAGCATTACTTAATACATTTAAATTACTTTCATATGACCCAAGTTCAGCCGAACTTAATGGTTTTGCGACATAAGCTTTTGCAATACCTCCAAATTTTGAAGACATATTTAATACCCTAGCTTCATAATCTTCTTTAGTCACACATCTGTTTTGAGTAGCAAAAAATGCTTTTGCATTTTCTTTTATTTCTAAAATGTCCTCTTCATTTTTTCCACCACGAGCTGGTTTTTCATTGTTAACTGTTAATAGAGTGGCTGATGTATTTCCACTATCAGCTGTAATTGTTTCTGGTAAATTTGTTAAATTTCTACTAGAAACATTAGCACTAACACCCCCACCAACTCTATATGTTATAGTCAATGTTGTATTATTTGGTGTTTCACCTAAAGTTGAATATTCATTACCAAGAAGTGGATCTATAGTTTCATTTAAATCATTACTTTGTCCAGGTATAATAATACCAACTTGTTCCATATCAATAAAACTATCATCTATAAGTGAACCATCATTTAATATACCATTACCAAATACAAGTGATGTTGTATTATCTGAGTTGGTTTCACGAGTAAATCTTTTATTTGTTTTTATATATTGTAAAGAATAAGGAACTGCTACAGAAGCAGCTAATCCAGCATCATCTATATAAGCTGTACTTCTCATTTCATCATCCGTGTAGTGAGTTTGAATTGGAACTTTATCTTGTGCTAAAAAGTCAACTTCATACCAAGTATTATTATTTGAATCTACACAAGAAATAATATCAATAACATTTGTATCAGGTATAGTAATTCTTTTAAATTTTACTGGTGCACCAATTTCAAAAGTTCTTGTTTTTTGTGTTGCACTAACAGCTCTAACTTTTCTAGACAAATTATATGTTGTAGCTAAATTATTTGCGGAATCTATAGAGCCTATATTTTTTGTATCTTCTGAACCAGTTATTGTAAAATCTATCGGCTCAAGTGTTATAAAACTTATATCGGAATTTGTAGTTGAAGTTACTACTTTTCCAGAATCAAAAATACCACCAGTTGAATAATCTACCTTTGATGGGTCTCCACTTGATGTTGCGACATTTGATGTAAATGTCAAATCAACAAAAGCTGGAACTATTGGTTTTACTTTATAACCAAACATTTTAGCCATATTAATTATATTTCTTCTTTCTTCAGCCAATGGTAATAACATCTCACGATATTGTTGATCAATATAAAATGACATAACATCACCAACATAAGCATTCATTTCTAATAACATCATTCCTGGTGATGTTTCATTAAAATCTCTATATGTATTCGGAAAATAAGATTTTGCATAATTCATCAAAGATTGTTTTAATGATGCAAAATCTTTATTTAAATAGTTTATATTTGATTCTTTAAATTTATCTTTACCATATGTTGGCATAATTTATCTCCAATTTATATTTGCTCATCTATATTAGCTGAAAAGTTCAATGAAATAGAATCTAATGTATTTGGGTCTTGAGTTATATTAAAAATAATTTTAACTCTAATTTCATTCGCTCCAATAGAATTTTCAGTATCCAAATTAACTATTTGAATATCTCTAACTTCTACAAAAGGTAACCATTGTTCAAATTTATCTAAAATAGTATTTTGAACACTAACCAAATTATCTTCATTTATATGTTCAAATAATAACTTTCTTAAATCTAGTCCTAATCTTGGTTGAAATAATCTTTCACCTTGATTTGTTTGTAATAAATTTCTTATATTATTTTTTACAGCTTCAATGGTTGTTGAAGTGGATGCAAAAAATCCATCCTCACCAGAATCTCTTCTAATTGGTAAATCAATACCAATTTTTACATTAGAATCATTATCTAATATATAAGGTTTTCTTGATTTATCTTTAATAGCCATTATAATAAGTCCTCAAGGTCATCTCTAAATAATTTAACTGATGTGTTTTCTCTCTGTCCTTCTTCAGTAGTAACATCAAAATTACCTTCTGAATCTGGATCTTGACCAATAAAACTATAACCAGTTGAGTCCAAACCACCAATACCCTTTGATAGATTTATACTAGGTACTTTACCCGCAGCCTTTAATAGTGGTTGTACAGCTTTTGCTATAGCACCCTCAAGTTTGTCCACTATACCATCAATAGCTTTACCAGCTCCTGGTATTTTTGATCCAATTTTTTTTAATGAATCTAACATAGGTTTTTTATCTCCAAGTAATGTTTCAATTTTTAAATCTATAGGTAGACTTGGAGTATTTAAAGTTTCAGTAACTTGGTTACATTTAAATTTAGTAATTGTAAAGTCAGCTGCAGTTATAAATTTAACTATAGCTTCTTTTGTATATTCAGCTTCAATTTCAATAGGTGAACCAATAGATGTATCAATACCCTCAAATCCCGCGGATTTAGCTGCTTCAACTTTTGCATTAATTAAATCTTGTTTTAATCCCATTGTTACTTACCTTTTTTCTTATCTATAGCTTTCATAACAGCTCTATAATCTTTTTGTAAAAAATTAGCTGTTTGACCGTCTACTGAAACAGATGGAGAGTTATTTGAATCATTATTCATCATTTCCCCATATTCACTACCAACCAATTCATTTATCCTTCCAGATGTAAATTTTCCACCACCCATTGTTTTCCATTCATCAGCCTGTGCTGTTTCATTCATAACATCATTAAGAATAGAATTTTTTGAATATTGTTTTTTCTCAACAATTTTCTTTTGTGGTTTTGGTTGAGATACTTGTTGTGTTGGTTGTTTCAATTCAGTTATTACTTCATTGATTACTGTAGCAACTTCTTCTCTAACTATTTGTCTTATCATTGTTCTTACATTTGTTTTCTTTTTCATACTTACCTCGTTTTAATTATTTGGTTCTATAAAATGATTATTACTGAGTATATTTTTTATACTATTTTTTAATTTTGTTATTGATGCAGGGTCTATAAGTAAAGGATTAGTTCCTAATAAACTTGCAGCTTTAGCTCCGACTATTAAATCTACTAACTCAGTTAAAACATCTTGTAATTCGTCTCCTAAAACCATTCCCTGCATTTTTCTACTTTGATTATTTACCACTGGACGACCTAAAAATGTAGCTGCAGTATCTATTATTAAATTTTCATTTGTAGATATAGTTAAATGTCTACCAGTTCCAATATGTATATCTTTAATAGATGATAAATAAATATCATCAGTTTTTGAATTTAAAGTAATTCTATCTGAATGTAAAAGAGTTTGATTACTATCATAACTATAAATTAACGCATTTGCATCTTGTCCAGGATTAATCATTGAAATAATATTAGCTATTGGTCTTTGTGGTGATTCTATAGAATCAGATGATAATTGAAAACCAATATTTTCTATAATAGTTTCTGATTGAGAATTATTTTTATCAATATCTGTTACGAAATTTTCAAAATGTTGAGATAAAGTTCCTTTTGATGTTATACTAATTAAAGTACCATCACCTAAACTTTCAAATTCATTAAGTGGATATCTTTTATTTGATATCATAAAATACGGATCAATATTTCTACTACCTAATCTAATACTATTACCATGTCTACCCTCTACAACAAAATCACCTACAGTTTCATTAATAGCAGTAGGATTATAATCCAACAGATTTTTTTTAGTTTTTTCTAATCTTCTCCAATATGTTTTTTTATTAAAAGCCAAACTTTCCCCTTTTAAACCTCTATCGTTTACAGCTCCTAATGTTAAAAGTGGTAATTCTCCAGTGTAATTTGGGTCATCATTCCAAGTTGGATTATTAGTATTTGATGATAGTGGACCTAAATAATAATTTATACCAGCAATAGTACACAACAATACAGGATCTCCTTTTGATGGAACATCGTATGTGGCTCTTAAAAGAGGATAATATCTATATTTTTCCCCAGCAGTTCCTCTTGTTTTATAATCAGCATCTAAAAAATGAGGTAAAGCGATAATAGTATTTACTGTATTAGGTCCAGCGTATCTTAAACTTTTTTTTGAATGAACAACTTCTACTACAGCTCCAGGTACAAATTGTACATAAAAAGGTACTTTATATTGCTTTCCAGCAAATCCTTTTATAGTTTTTTTATCTGATGTTATAAATGCTGAACCCATCTAGCTCTCCGTAATATTTGGATTTATAGTTTTATTTTTTATACCTTCAAGACGACTTTGTTCTTGTTCTAAATCATCAACTGTATCTTGAAGAGTAGCCATTAATTCATCTTTTTCAGATTCAGATAACAACATACTTTCCTCATCACCCGTAGATGATTTAGAAATAATTCTTTGTAATACACCAGCTAACTTAACCAGATGTTCATCATTTTTAACTGCGGTATCCATATATTCTTTTATAATAGGAGCAACCATAACCACATCATCTATGGTTTGAATGAATCCATGTATTTCTGATATTAACAAATCAATTTGAGTTTTACGCTTTGTAGTGTTTTCGTAAATATCTTTTGTTAAGTCTTGGAAGGTTTTACCTTCAAATATTTCTTTATTGTCTGACATAACATCTCCTTATAGATGTAATTATTCATATATAAATATAAAATTTGTAAGAAATCGATTGAAATAAAAAACCCTCATTTAAGAGGGTTTAGTATTTTATTTAAAAAATGAGTTTGAAGGTTTTTCTGTAAGGATACTTCCAGTCGAATAAAAGGTATTCACTAACTTTTTATAATGCTTTTTTAAAGTATTAACTACTGATGTTATATGAGCTGTTTCAACATCCGTCATTTCTCTTATTAGAATGTATATTGCCTTTTTGTTAAAGTTTTCAATATCATCTCTCCGTTTCATTAAATCAATAATAGCATACCCTATTCTTAAATCTCTTTCTTTTTTAAAAATATTGTTTAGATTTGTATCAAAGTATTCAATTATTTCTATAATAAAAGTATCAAAATCATCATCTGAAAAATAATTGTTATTTGGTTTTTTCTTATCAAGAGCATCAACACCATCAGTAGATTTTAATTTTTTATAATTATTATTATTATGAAGAATTAAATAATTTTTAGCTACAACTGAAAAATAACTAAATGCTTTTGAACCTTTTGTGTGGTCATATTTATGCATATTTATTACCATAAAAGCAACAACTTCATTTTTTATATCAGTAAATCCATAATCAAAATAAGTAAATTTAAATGTATTGATTATATTTTCAGCCAACTTATCAAAAGCTTTATGTATTTCTTCCCCATATATTTTGTTTCTTTTTGTTGATTCTTTTTGTCCATCTAATGCATTATATCTTACAATTGCATCCTGAACATCCATTCCAAAATATGGTTTTCTTTTAGTTTTCTTTTTTGGCATTTTCTGTCTCCTCTGTTTCAAATATCTCATCAAGAGATAATTGTAATTGTTTTAATTGTTCAAAGAAAAAACCAGTCTCATCGTCTGATTCATAGTGTCCTTTAGCATCTACAAGTTTCATTTTTTCAGTTGAGAATTTAATCACTTGTTGAATTTCTAAAATCAATTCTTCATATTGTGTTATTCTTCTTAATGAATAATATACCAATACCGATGTAAAGATACTTATTAAGAAAAATAATATTGTTAAACCTATCCACATAATAATCTCCTAAGCAAACAACTCATCAAATTTAGATTTAAGATTGTCCACTTGTTTTTGTTCATCTTTTGTTTTTGGAACTTTTGTATTAATTGGTTCTTCCACATTGTCACCTCGTTTCCATTGGTCGAACTCAATGTGTGTAGCCATCATATCAGCTTGATGTAATATGTAAGCCATATTAGAACGAAGATTAAAATCAGGATTGTATGACATCAAATAAGATTTATTCGCTTCGTCATATAAACCATCTGTTAATTTAATTCCTAAATATTCTTTATCCGTAACCTTAACACCATAATGTTGAAGTAACCATAATCCTCTATCAGGTACTTTCATATACTGAAGTTGTGGGTTATGTTTATATATAGCACCTTGATTTTTTCTGTGCCATTCTGAATCTTGTGGAATATAATAGTCATGTTCCAAATCACCAACCTTACCTAAGTCGTGATGTAAAGCAGCAAAGACTAACTCTTCATCTGTGAAGTTAATCATAGCTCCATTCTTTTCCCACACTTGTTTTAATTCAAGTGAGTGACTTACGATGTGAAGAATATGTTCAACATATCCACCCGGCATCGCATTGTGGAATGCTGCTTTAGCACTAGCTGGTGCAAACATCATTCTCTCTTTGAAGTCATCATAAAACTTCATAAGGTTTTCTTTTCTGTCATCACCAATGTGTTTATTAATAACATCCATTAATGTTTCCCAATTCATTTGTATTTGTTCTGCTGTTAGTTTTTTCATTTTACCTCATACCTATTTTTTGTAAATTTAATTGTTGGTTCTTTTCTTAATCTATTTCTATATCCACTAAATGATATTCTCACACCCCAATTTAGAAAGTTAAGAATATCAGCTTTAGATACAGAACCTTTTTTATGAATAAAGCTTACAACTCTTTTGTATGTATCTGTATCACTCTTTAAAGTTGGTAGATTATTAATTACTTCATCAAACATATTATTAAATTGATGAATTGAATTTTCCCATTTACCCTGTTCAAATCTTTTTAGTGCTTTATCCGAATATTGTTTTCTAGTTTTCTCATCATCCAAAATTAGTTCTAATTTTTCTAAAAATTGATTTTCATCTGAATAAAATACACCAGCAAAGTCTGCAAGTTCATGATAATAGTCATCATCTGAAAACATATATGGAACACCAACACTCATACCATCAGTAGCAGATATAGCCCAACCACCATATTTCTGTTTACAACAAACACCAACATGACAACTTGACAATTTAGAAAAATATCCAAATCTATCATATTTATCATTAGTCATATACTCTCTTTCTATCTTATCTGCTAATGGCACCCACACTTCAAAATCTTTTCTAACTTTCCATAACTTATCCATTTGATGTAAAAACCAGGGATAATTTTTATAAGTGTGTGGTCGATGATTGAACACAATAATTTTTTTATCTGTAGTTTGTTTATCATATTTTGGAATTTCCCAACCAAGATATTGTGGTTCAAGTATTTCATCTAATTTATTCACAACATCATCATTGAAATGAGTTTTAGCATTTTTAATGACTAAATTTTTCTGTCCTTGTGTATTTATACCACATTTATCCATAGCTAATAAACCAAGAAAATTTATATCCATAACTGTAGCTGCATAATTTGTTATTTCAGGAAATTCAGTCCAATGTGTATAACCTATAAATTTTGGTTCTATATTAGTCTCATTCAAAAAAACATTTTTAAGTTGTAATGTGTGTTCTGGTAAATGAGAATAAACAATATCATAATCGTTATTTCTAAAATCTAATTCTTTAATTATTCTTTTTTGGTCGAAATGTAATCTCATAGCATTTGGATAAGTAGGTAATGGTAATATCAATTGTTTTGTATTTTCAAAATCCAAACTAGTTATATGTTCAGGTGAAAATATTGTCCAATGAATATCATCTCTTATTTTACTCATTTCTTTTATTATATTACAAAGAACAACAACATAAGAATCCTTTTCCAAATCTTTTTGAAAAGTTATATTAGGGTAAACTAATATTTTGTATTTATATTTTTTATTACTATTATTTGAATCTGTAAATTTATATATTGACATATTATTTTTTAGCTCCCGCTGATTGATTATCGTGTGCTGATGTAAGTTGTCCATTATCTATAATATGCAAACCACCAAATCTTCTCGGTGTAATAGCATCTGCTTGCCATTTTTTAGAGTTATACAACTCATGTAATGGTATTTTGATCCCATTCGGTTTATTTGTGATTGGGTCGTGAGCAATACCTTCTTGATTTTCCCACATTTCTAATTTATCTTGCCATGTAAAGTAATCATCACTTGGAACTTGTGTTACTAATCCATTTTTTAATAAATTAGATTTGTTATAAAAATCTGATAATATACATTCATGTCTTATTATTAAAACCCAATCTTTTTGTGATGAACTTAAACTATCAAAATTTTCATTTCTTACTCCACCATTTTTTTGAGGTTTTTTTACTAAAACTTTAGTACTACCACTTCTTGTATTATAGTTTTGTAAAAACCATTTAAAAACTTCACCATTATTATTAATTTTTATGTTTTCATCTTCAAAATGACAAAGTAACATAAATAAATCTATAAACCAAGAAATAGAATTATTATATATATCTTCTTTAACAATTTTTGCTTGAGAAGTTATTAATGATATAATTGTATCCATTATTGGTTTTGTATTTTTCCAATAACTAGCAATAACTCTACCATCAATATCATCCTCATCATACATAGAGTCTAATGTCGTATGTGTCGCACTATATTTTTTATCTTCTGATAAAGCATATCTAAGTGCATTACATTGTGCTACAAGTTGGTCATTTACTCTACGATTTATTTTCCCCTCTGTAATCCAGTATTCAAAAATACTTTCATTATCAGTTGCATACTTTCTAATTGATTCAGCAATATCTGTTGCTTCAGCATTTCTAAGTTCTTGAGGATTTAAATTCATACCTTTATTTACTCTTCTGAATAATTTTTTACATTGACTTCTTTCTATTTTTGTATACTCAATAACTTCTATATTACATCTATAAAAAACTTTTTTTAAAGATTTTGGTAATTTTGATAAAACAATGGGTTTTTTGATTTCTATTTCATCATCGTAAATATCAATGTATTTACCAGGCCTCAATGATACTTCGTCATTTGCAATATCATTATATGTTATTGTTCTATTATTACTATCTATATTTAAATACTCCAATCCTTTATCCATATGTCTTTTATAAAGTTTTTTTGAACTTGGTTTTTCTGCCATTTCAGATGATGATTTTAGATTGACAATTATATGTGGTGATAAAATATCATCTTCCATCGCTGAAATAAATAATTCTTCTTTATCTTTTATTGTCCATCTTTCTTTAGATTGGAAACTTAAATCTATCCCAATTATATATTCCAAATAATCATTTATTTCAATATCTCTTTTCTTTTTTATTTTCCTATAAGATATCATCTTCCTACCTCCTTTAGGTATTTATCTTTACATTGTTCCCAAGTCATTCCAACTACATCACCATAAAATAATGTCTCAGGTTTAATTCTATTGTCATTAAATAATGTTGTGTATCTTCTGATAGCTTTAGGTTTCCACCAAGAATTAATTCTATCATAATCCAAAACATATTTTTGCTTCATTACTAAATCTTTATCTGTGATTTCATTTCTTAAATACTCTAAACCATTCTCATACATATTAGCAAAGAACACACCTCTCTTGAATCCGTGTTCATAATCCTTACCTTTAATTCCAAGATGTTTAAACACTCTATTGATAACATTTTGTTTAGGACCTGTTGTCGTAACAGCCTTGTGATGTTCCTCTGGATGATTTTCTTTTAACCATTTGTTCCAAACTAAATAAACTGAATCATCAGGTTTAATCATAATCTTACCAGCAGATTCACCAAGTGTTTTCCAATGTGGAATCCCATTGTATTGAGAGTGAGCTCCATAAAGAGATGTTGTAGTAACACCAACTAATGTATCATCATAATCTTTCTTCCATTGGTTTCTAACATCTGAACAAGTAGTAAGAGCTGCGATTAGTTTACCACCCAACATATTGAATCCAAGTGGTTGAACACAAACTATTGTAGAAGCGATAGCTGTATTATTTAATTTGTGTTCAACAAACTTGTCATCTTTCTTCCAACCAATGTAATCATCTCTAACTTTAATTGTTGTAACATCTGAACCTAAAGATATTAATCCAAGTATTTTACCTGTATTCTTATCTTTAACATAATATTTCTGATTTCTACCTGGGTTAGCATTCCAATCCATTGTATGAATTAGTTTTCTAACAATAGTCCAAGTCTCAGCATCTTTAGTAAATTCAACAATAGGTTCAAGAGCTTCAATCTCTTTAACTGTTAAATCATAATTCATTATATCAGTTGGTTTCCAAAGTTTAGATTTGATAATATCAAACTTATGAGCTTTAGTTCTCATCTTATATTCATCTTTATTAAACTCTTGCCATTTCTTATATAATGTAGATTCTTGAACTGATAATGTTTTAAGCATATCAAGATTTGAAACAAAGTTTTGTTTCTCTGTTTCGAAATTAAAATCATCAGTTGTTTCAAAGAATTTATTTAACATAGTTTAATATAAGAATAAATTTGCATATAAGTCAAGTGTTTTTTTTATTATTATTGATCTTTGCGCTTTGCGCTTTGCGCTTGCTGCTTTATATAAGTTGCAATAGCATTATAATAATAGCTAATAATATTGATATCCCCGTTTTTAAAGTTACCATTTCCCCTAAATACAACCAAGTCATAATTGGAAAAGTCACCATTGATGTAGCAAATCCCAATAATCTAACTGACCATAAAGAGCCGAATCCTTCATATCCTATTTTAGTACCTAAATAAAATAAACCACTAATTGGAATTCCCATTGATAACATAATAATAATACCTTTGGTAGTTTTCCAAAAACCCCAAACTAATTGCCCATTTAATTGATACCATATTATTATGTTATTTAAAAAGAATATTAATATTGTTAATACAATATAATGTGATTTAATCATTTAGATTTTTTTGCATGTCTTTTTTGGGCTTTAGACATCTTATTGGATTTTGTAACCATTTCTGTTTTTCCAGTTTCCTCATTTACTACTGGTTCTTTATTTATATCACGAACCTTTTCTTTCCAGATTGATTTAGCTACATATTTGTAACCATCACTAAATAACCTAGACGCTTTTTCATCTGATACTCTTACTATTTGAGTACCATCCAAACTCATCATTGTTTTCATCTTATCTCCTATATATTAAGATTATTATTGTTAACGAAATAAATCCAGCTAATCCTTTTTCACCTACATTACTAATTAATGTACTTATTGTATTTATAACTCCAAATGGATCATTAAATAATAATCCACATATTACAGCAAATACAAAAACATTTGTTAGTAAGTCAGTAATATCGATTAACCATTTATTTATTTTTTTTATTATTTTATTCATTATGAATTGTCCACCATATCATTATTACCTTTTACATACTTATACATTTTAACATCAGTATATTTAAACCTACTATTTGTTGTAAGTATGTCTACCCGTTTAACCCATTTAGGGTTCATTGTATCTCTAACCTGATATACACCATCCCAACCATCAGTTCCTTCGATTATGATATAATCTCCGTAGTTAAAAGGCCCTCCCCAGCGAGAAAGTAAATCTCTTGATAAAGCAACATATCTATAGTCAGTTGCTTTCCAGGGTTTTATGATTGTTCCATCTGCTGTTTGATTGGGTGTTGAATCAGTCTGAGCTCTTGTTGGATTATAAGTAGTTACAGTAACATCAAACTCTTGTAGTTCAAAACATTCACCATAACCATTATTTCTTAAAGTATTTATTTCATTATACAATTCATCGATTATATTATTTGAATAATGAAATACTACGAACATAGGAATAATACTTCCTAGAATCGCGTATTTTAGTTTAATCATACAGATTCTCCATATTAATTGTGATCAATATATAACATTTATATAATACAAGTCAAGCTTTTTTTTATTATTTTTTTAATTGATAATGATAATCATCTAATGAACCATCAGTTGGAGTATCTAAACCTTCATCGTGAATCCACATAGATATGGTTTTCTCAGCTGATACTTCATCCATAATTTGAAAATTATCTTTATATCGTTTGAGTAATCTTCTTACCAACGAATGTCTAACAATATCTTTTTCTTTGAATTGAGCCAAACCTACACCATGCACACCAGCGAATCTTTTAATAGCATCTTCTAATCCACTCTTACCATGTTTTATGTCGGATTGTGCTAAATCACCTGTAATGATATATTTAGAACCTTCACCTAATCTTGTAACAAACATTTTGATTTGTTCAGGTGTAGCATTCTGTGCTTCATCGAGTATAACGAACTTATTAGATAATGTAATTCCTCTCATATAAGCCATTGGAATAACCTGAATAGTATTACTTTCTTTTAATATATTCAGTCGTTGTTTACCAATAATCTGTTCCATATTATAATAAAACGACATCATAAATGGTGCTGTCTTTTCTTCTACATCACCAGGTAAGAATCCTATCTTTTCACCAGCTGCTTCTACTAATGGTTTGACGATAACGATACCATCTATTTTAGAATCTTTATTACCTAACTCTCTTAGTGCTTTGTGAACTGATAAATAAGTCTTACCACAACCAGCTGGTCCGATTCCAAATGTTATATCTTTTGTTGATATTGTTTTGTAGAATCTTTTTTGTGCTGGGTTTTTATATTGAATGTCATCAAAGTTTAACATCTTCAAGTCTTTCAATGCTTGGCGTTTATTAGTTATGTTATGATTATTTAATTCGGAAAGGGTAACCTTTTTTTGAGAACTATTTGTTTTTGCCATAAGTAACTCTCCTCTACTAACCTCTGTTGGTTTATTATAAATATCATATATATGAAGGTTTCTTATAAATTAAATAAAAAATGGGTCTAATTTTTTACAACTAGACCCATTTTTATTATTATATGTGACTTATATCACCTATTACTTATTATCCCATAAAGACAATAATATAATAAGTACTAACAACCCAGTAACTCCACCCGATAAGAATGAACCTACTAAAGCTGAGATATTAGTAACTACATCAATACCTAACCAACCTGATCCGAAGATTACAGTTGATAAGATTGAAACAGACACTAATGATGCTAACACACCACTAATACCGCCTAATACTTCACCTATTGTTGCGAATATACTTTTTACATTCATGATATTTCTCCTCATTTACGATTTATTATTAATTAGAATGAATAACTTGCTCTGATTACGATATCCTCGCCATCATCATCTTCTGTTGAAAACTCTGTTGAGAGTTTAAAGTTATCATTACATTTATACCCAACTCCGTATAATACTTCTTCGTTGGAGTTATATCCAACAAGAAAGTGAATACCACCAAAAGGATATACTACACCTCTTGCCCAGTAGGCACCGTCTGCTTCTTCAGACAAATCATACTCAAGCGATGTTTCAAATATACCACTACTTACTGAAACATCTAAAAGTTGAGCGTCGTTACTATTTACAGATAATCCAATTTCAGAATTTATCCCAAGCCCAGCCAATTCATAAGACAACCTAGTTGTCCAATAATCGTCTGTTCCTCCACCATATAAAAAGTCGATACCTACACCACCAACACTAGCATTTACACCAATACCATCAAGAACATTATGTTCTCTTGGTGTTGATACAAACCAGTTGTTAGATGGTCTATGTAGACCCCAAGCTAATCCATATGGCTCCGCTTGACTACCAAATGTCATAGAAACATTATCTGAAACATTCCAACTATACTTAGCTTCTTCAACATTTACCATTCCATCTGATAGATTTGTACTAATAACCCAGCCATCACCACTCAACGATACACCCATATAAGGTGATGTTGTTGTGTTTTCATCTCCGAAAGTGAAGTCAGTACTTAATTCACCACTTACAGTAACACTTGGTAGTGTAACGCTGGTTTCTTCAGCTCTAACTATTCCGAACAATCCCATCAACATTGTGCTGATAACGATTAGGTTCTTCATACTATTCTTCATTTAGTCTCTCCTATATTAAGTGACTTTTGCTCTTGTTTACTATTCATTATACGCAAAAAAGTAGACACCTATCCAAAGGATTCAATAATAACATCTATATTAACCAGGGGATTTTAGATTCTAGAACAGAATCTATTTGTGTTTTGTTTCATTTGCGAATAATTCTTTTTATAACCATTTTATATAAGTATCATAAAAAATTGTAAAACATACATTTTTTTTATGCTTCTCCAGTTTGTCCAGGAGTTAACATTTCTCTATGTTTTTTTAATTCTTCTTCTAATTCATCTAAATCTTTTCTTTTATCCATAAATTCATCAATTAATTCTTTAATGTTTTTTATTCTTTCAGAATTATTAAAATCATATGATGAATTTTTTTCTATTGATGGTAGTTTTTCTATATCTTCAAAACCTAAACCATCTACGGGTTCTATATCTATTGAAGCTAAAAATTTAACAACAGAATTACTTTGTTTAATTAATTTAACTATTAGAGCTCTATTATCAGCTTCAATATCTTCCAAATGATCTAATCTATATTTAATATCTAATAATATTTCGTGAAGAGTTCCTTCTGATATTGTATCTTTACTGTCGATGTCTTTTTTCATATCTAGCTCCATTTTAATCTCTTATATATAAATATTAAGAAAGCGCCAAAAGAAAGGCATAAATAAATTAAAGTGTTTAATATCACACCAATACCTAAAGCTATCAGATATGGTGTTATCAATAGTATATCTTTTATTGTCCTGCTAATGTCCAACCATCTTCCAAGTATGTATTAACTTTTTTATATTTTATATTTTTAGATTCAGAACCTTTGATGATGGTTACTTTTTCGTTTCTACCAATCTTTAGTGGAGCATTAACTCCACGCTTAACTGGTTCTTGTTTAAACTCTCTATCAAACATTGTAATACCATCGAGGTGGTCGATTTCATGTTGAACACAAACACATTCAAACGCATCATTAATTTCTTTACTGTTTGCATTAAATGACAATCTACCTTGATGATTATCTGCTTCAACAACAATACTCTCGTGTCTAATGGTTCTTACTTTAGAATCTGGAAAAGATAAACAACCTTCAGCGAATACAAATTGTTCTTTTGACTTTTCCACGATTTTAGGATTGATTAAAACCAATGGTTCTTTTACATTCACTACACAAACTCTTTTATTGATACCGATTTGATTTGCAGCTAAACCAATACCATTTTCAGATTCTCTTAATTCATGTAATAATCTAACACCAATTTCTTCACCTTCTTTTACTGATACAGGTGAACATTTTTCTTGTAGTTTATTCTTATCTTTTATTATCACTATTTACCCCTTCTTGCTCTTTTTCTTTTTTTCCAATTCTTTAAATCTCTATGTAACTTTTCATCAGCTGTTAATTTCTTTTTCTTCTTTCTTGGTTTCACTTTAGTTGGTTCAAGAGTTCCCTTTAAATCAGGTTGTTCTTTACCCTTATGAAACACATTACCATCTTTATCAACAAACTCATTCATAAAATGCCAACCAGCTGGACGACCTGTTGAAACTTTTTGTTTTTTTATTACTGAATCTGGAAATTTAATTAAGTCTATTTTGACTACACAACCTCCACAAGTTATAGCACCAACATATTCCTCTACTTTTTGATAGTCATAACAATACTTACATTGTAACCATTTTTGACCATCCTCATCGACAAATGAGTGCTTTTCTATTTTCTTTTTTGTTGACATATTGTATCACCTTTTAATATAATAACTATTGCATATATATGTCAAGCTTTATTTTTTTTTTATTTTTTTTTATTTTTTGTATTTTGTAAGATCTAATTTAGGTAAGGGTTTTTCTATTTTTAAGTCTTTTAATTTATCGTTTTGAATGACAAGTTTACTACCACCTACTATAATTCCATCTACTACATCATATAAAAAGAATGTTGTTGTCCATACCCCACAGCGGACTATTCTACCTGGTCTACCATCTACTTCAACAACATCATCCTCGTTGTAATCATTACCCATAAAAACAAACAATCCAGAAACAAACTTCTCAATTGTTCCTCTAAATAATAATGTCGCGACACCTACTAATAATAACCATCCATATTTACCTATTAAAAATGAAACCTGATTTTGGATTTGTTCTTCCATCTCAGTTCTCCGTTGGTTATCTCTATATTAATAAATATCAAAGTAAAACACAAAAGGTTCTAATTAAAGAACCTTTGTGTGACGAAGATAACATAATATAACCTATTTAAATTTCTTCATATTCCACATCTATTATTTCGTTTAGTATAAAATAGATATTTTGTGGATTTCTTATAACCATATCACATCCATAGTTTTTTTTAAGAGTAGATGGGTCATCAAGACGACGCCCATCTACTTTAGCTTTTACTTCCCACAACTTCCCCTGAAACTCAAGTTTCTCCATTAAGATATTTTAACAGAATGTTTTTTGGGTTGCTCTGGTTCTTTCTTGGGGATGGATATTGATAACATACCATCTTTAAATGTAGCTGATACATTACCACCATCTAAATATTCTCCAAGATTGAAAGACCTTGTGAACGCTGATTGTTTTAATTCTCTTGTGATACATTTACCGCCATCAGAATCAAATCCGTGTTTGTCACCTGATATAATAAGAACATCTTCTTCTACTTCAACGGTTACATTCTTCTTATCCAATCCTGGAATCTCTGCTACGATACCGATTTTGTCATCGTATTCATAGACATTCACTTTAGGATAAGCACCTTTGTTGAAAGATACTCCAACATCTTCTTTGAAGGTTGGAAAAGTTTGTTCCATCAAATGGTCAAACACTTTATCAAATGGGGTTAAAAATTCATCTCGGTTGAGATGCGTTGGTTTTACAAATATTTTAGTCATTTTATTTCTCCTATGTTTTAATTAACTATTTAGTCTAACTAATTTGATTGTCCTCACTTGAGCAACAATCTATACTATATATAGTTCAATAATCATACCAAACTGATTATCCAAATACTCGTGTCATAATATCTGACAATCTGTCAATACTCATATATTTTTTCTGACTATCTTGATTCCAAGTTTGCTTATAACAAATTGGTGTACCATAAGCTACAGATCTGTCATTGAATATATCTAACTTTTCAGGAGAGTCATCAATTAACACATCAACATCAATAGACCATTTCTCTTTAGTATAATGCATTTCATCAAACATAAATCCCCATCGTTGTAACCATTCAGTAGTTGGTTCTTTACAATGTTCTCTTTGAGCAGATACTAATATCAATTCATGACCATTTTCTTTCGCCCATTGTTTTAGTTTAGGCCAATCTTCAACAGAAGATTTTATTGGATTAGCTACCGCTCCGAAGAAATCTAAATAGTTATCTTCAAAAACATATTTCTCTGTTTCATCTTCTGTCCAAAATGGTAACCAAGTTTCCCAATCCCAAGATTCAGGAACAAGGATTTTATCAGCGTGTTCTGGATGAGTTGTTTTGATTCCATCAATTAAATCAGGAATGAAATCTCTTAACACACCATCACAATCAATTCCTATTCTCATTTGAACTCCCCTTTCAATTCATTATAATGTTTTAAACCAGCAATAGCAAGAACTGTTAACACATCATCAGCTAATTGTTCTATCTGATTTAAGTTATCTATATTTTTATCTTTATATTTATCAATTAACATCTCTACCAATTTAAACTTGGTATAGTTATGAACTGATTCATATAATTTATTATTTTCTTTTTTTGTCATCTTCCTTTTTTACCTCATATAAGTTATTAAATGTTTCTTCATTCATTTGTTTTCTATTCATAAAAAAGAATATCGCTTCTTCTAAATTAGAAGCAGGTACTCTATCTATAATTTCTTTATTATTTTTTAAAAATAAATTATACATTTTATTTCTCCAAGAATTTTTTGTTCATTGTTTTAGCCACAGCCATCATATTAGTTGGAGTGATGAACTCAGCATCTTTCCCATACATTCTTTTGAAAGCCTTAACATCATAATCATCATCACTTACATCGTGATCACTAATGAAGTAACTCAACACACTAATACCTTTAGCTCTCATACCATCACACATTTTTTTAGTATGTCTCTCAGCCCTATCACCACAATAATCAATCTCACTGTTACCATAGTAAGGTTGTCCATCAGAAAAGTTGATGAAGTAACTATCTTGATTAGAGTTACCTGGAATCAAATCTTTCTCAATAGCCTCAAAACATAAACCTTCTGGTGTTGTTCCACTAACCTCAAGAGCTGAGAAAAGATTTTTTACTTTAATAAGTTTATCAACTCTTGAATCATACGCCACCAAGATTAAAGGAACATCAACATTTCCTCTTCCGTGAGTAGTTCTGACAGTCATCACTACATCAATGTTACCAGCCATATCACAAGCCTTAATCATCGCAACTGCCGATGTCATAGCCTTGTTCCATTTTCTACCACTCATAGAACCACTAGCGTCAACCGACAAGTGTAAGTAAGCCTTATTAAATCTTTCAGTAAGAGTATGAGAGAAAACATTTGAATTTCCGAACCCAAGTTCAGCAATCAATCTCTTATCAATCTTACCAGAATCTTGTCTTGAGAATTTCAGTTGAGATTCTTCACCTCTAACCTGAAGTTTTCTACCCAACATAGAACCAAGTCTCAAACCTTCTTCAACAAAGTTGTAACTTCTATATCTATCTTTATCATTATAAGACCTTTGATTCCAAGAAGAAGCACAACTGAATTGGTCTGAATCAATAATTGATTGAGTTAGTTTTTTAACAACTAAACACTTAGTACCTTTACCAACTGAAGAACCATCCCAAGAATATCTTGGAACATCAGAACCAACATTCTCATAAGTAGCACCTGAATCTTCAATAGCCTTAATATCATTTTTATCTTTTTTAGATAGTTGAGTTTTCTGAACATCACCATCAAGAAACTTTTCTTGTTTTTTGAAATGATTCTCTAACATTTTTTTCTGTCTATCTGATAGTTCAACACTTTGAGAACCATCATCATTTGAAAGATTTTCTTCTGGAGTTGAAGGAGTAGAATCAAGAGAACCCGAATCAATCATATCTTGAAGTTCTTCATCAGAGATAGTCTTACTATCACCAGAACCATTACCCTCTACAGAATCACCATTCTGTGAATCAGAATCACTATCTTGTGATTGAGAATCATCTGAATCATTAGTAACGATAGGATTAATAGATTTAAGAATCACACCCATAACATTACAAGCAATTTTAAAAGCCGAATCAGTATCTTTCAAACCACCTTTCATAACATTAGGTAAGTTAATCAAACTATAAATTTCTTTTAAACCTTTAAGAGAACCTAGCTGTCTATTCTTATTATGTAAGTTAATAATTCTAAACATATAACTCTCAATAGTTTCAGTTCTGAACTCTGATGACAATAAACCTTTATCTACATTCTTTGAGTAGAAATACTTGTCATACATAGAGTGATAATAACCTTTATAACCAGGAGAAGTTCTGAAGATGTATGAATCAATTCTTCTATCTTCAACATAGTTAAGTAAATTTTTAATAGTAGTAATAACAGTGTATTTATCAACACCAACACCTTCACCAAGAACATAAAGTTCAGCTGGTATTTCAGTTTCTAAATTCTTTAATAAAGTAAAATCAGAAAGTTTAATATGAGAACCCTCGTGAAGAGCAAGTCCAACAGCCACATCAAATTTCTTGTCATCAATGTTAGAACCGATAACAACTTTATGACCATCAGTATAACTTTCATCTTTTGAATTGAAAACAACTGGTATTGAATCACCAGTAACAATATTAACAAAGTTACTAATTGCTCTTTTGTAACCAGCCAAAGCAACTAAATCTTTACCTTTTTTAACATTGGTATCTAAACCTAAAAAGTCATCAACATCTACATCATTAGAATTAGTATCCCAAAATGTAGAATTTTGTTTGACAGTATTTTTAACAGGCCCACTCCTAAAAGTAAAACCCTTAAAATCTTTTGAATTAAAACTCATAAAACTCCTTTTATTAATCTTTTTTTCCTTTTCTATCATACTATAAGCTACGAATAAATTGCAATATAAGTCAAGCATTTTTTTAAATTAAATTGTAACAAGTTGTAACAGGCGTTAAAGTAATACTTTAAGTGAAGATATTGGTCAACCACTCGCCACCCAATGGGATTGTTTACCCAACCTAAGCCTTGTCCGTTGTATATCTTCACTTAAAAATCTCCATCTGCAACTTGAAATGTGGTTAATCCATTCTTTCTCCACATATCAACTACTTGGTTTCTATCATCAAATACAGCAAATACATCATCTTTATTAATAAGTGTATCTAACCACATTTGTTTTAAATCTGAATCTTTCATATAATGATGGTAATCATCTGTAGGTCTCATCTGTAACATATCAAAAGGAACATCATTCTGAAACAACCATTGTCTTGTTGTTCTGTAAGTAGCTTTTGAACGACCACTAAAAATAACAATTCTGAATCCTTGTGAATGTAATGTTTGAGCCATTGTGATGACTGGTGTGTTGGGAACATCTAATTTGATATTATCCATATCAAAGAATACATCCCAATCCATTTTACCATCTTTGGTAGCTAAAGCTCTTCGTTTATCTATAAGAGCAAGTGTACCATCTAAATCAAATATAACTGTTTTTTTGTCCACTATACTGAACCTCCCATTGGTACTGAACCTCCCGCTAGTAAATGTGCCATCAACCTATCAACTGTTAATTCAGTAGCTAAATGGTCAACTACTAAATCTACCCAACTCATTAGTTGAGGAAAATAATGTGATAAAAATTCTTGCATTAAATGTAAGTCTTCTGTACTTAAATCACTCCATACTCTTAAATCAGTATCAGGTAAAGCTACTAATGTAGAAGTATCTGGAACATAACTACTAAAACACATACCATCTGACCTAACTGTAATTCCGACACTATCTAAACTCATAAACTCCATATATTTTCTCCTTTTCTTTATATTATAAGCTACGAAGAATATATGAGAAAACCTAATGTTTTTTTTAATTAAATTGTAACAGTTTGTAACAGGATTTATTTACATATATTTTACTACCATTTGATATTTATAACTGATATGATATACCTAAACACATTATTAGCAGAAGCCAAACTCAAACTAAACATACCTTCCGATATAAAGAAAATCCATAAGGCATTTAAGAAGAGTGGTAAACAACTATTCGTAGTTGGTGGTGCTGTTCGTGATGCTATACTTGGTAAGTCACCTAAAGACTTTGACTTGGCTACCGATGCGAAACCTGATGAGGTTGAGGCTATAGCTAAAAAGAATGGATTGTCATCACATCCAGTTGGTAAAAAATTCGGTGTAGTGTTAGTTGGAGGACACGAGATAGCTACATTCAGAAAAGATATAGGTAAGGGAAGAAGACCTGATGCTGTTGACTTCACAGACATCAAGGGTGATGTTAAACGAAGAGACTTAACAATCAATGCTTTGTTCTATGATATGGATAAAAAACAAATCGTTGACTTAGTTGGTGGTATAGCTGACTTGAAGAAAAAGAAAATCAGAACTGTCGGTAAAGCAGAAGATAGATTTGATGAAGACCCACTTCGTAAACTTCGAGCCGTTAGGTTTGCTGGTTCCGTTCATGGAAGAATGAGTAAAGATACTTGGAGTGCCCTTAAACAGAACTCCGATATATCAGGAGTAAGTGCGGAAAGAATAAGAGATGAATTTATCAAGGGTGTCACGAAAGCTAAAAAAGTTCCCAACTATTTTAAAATGTTAAAAACTTTAGGAATGTTCAAACAAATATTTCCTGGATTAAGTGTATTATATGGTAATCTAAAAACTAATGATTACAAATTACAGATTGCATATATGTTACAAACCAATGGTGCTGACAAGGTTAGGGATAAATTAAAATCATTAAAGTATCATAATCAAGAAGTTAATGATATATGGTTATTGATACATATGTCAAAACCAATACAAGTAATCAACGACTTACCATCATTTAAAAAGTTACAAGGTAATAGTAAGTTAACCACATCACAAGTTAAACAATGGTCTAATATCAATTCTAAACATATAATTAAATTATGGAATTGGAAGTTATCCGTTACAGCAAAAGATGCTATGGATAAAGGATATTTAAATCAAGGTATTGGAAAATATATTAGACAAAAAGAAGAAGAATTATTTATTTCTTCTTAGGTGGTTTTAGATTAGCAGCTTTTAATAACTGTTTATATGATAAACCTTTCTCTTTAGGTTTTCTTCTTTCTCTCTCATCATAATATAAATCAAATCTTTCTTCATCTGAAAGTTCTGGATCATCTAAAAGAAATTCTTTTATTTCTTCTAAAGAACAATGTTCAGAAACATCTTCAATTCTAGGTTTCCACTCCTTACCTTCTTTATCTTTTCTATCTTCTTCAGTTTTCTTTTTAGGATTATCTTTATAATATTCTTTTTCCCAACCTCGTAGGAAGGCATCGAACTGGTCGACAAGTTTTTCATACTCTTCATCTGTCATTTCAGGTAAATTCCAATCCATAAATGTTTCATCTACATATTGGTCTCTTGATTTTTTATTAGTACCTTTTTTTGAATCATCTTTTGATTTTTTAGAATCTCGAAGAGTCATAACATTATAAGAGTTAAGTAATTCATTAATAGCCCAATTACAAAAGTTTACTTGATGATGAGCATCAGTAGTATTTAATTTAGCTGCTTCGAATTGTATCTCATCTAAAAATTCAATTATGTTTTTAATCGAGTCTTCTTTGATTAATTTGTATTTGTCTTTTTTCATAATAAACCTCGTATTTGTTCTTTACTATAAATATATTATTAAAAGCAGAAAGAAGAAAAAAATTTATTGTTGTATATATTCTTTTACAAGTTTGTAGCCGTTGAGATATTCAAGTAGCAAGTTGGGTTTATCGAGAGCCTCAAACTTGTACTTTCTGTGAAAACCATTATGACATTTGATACACATCACTACGCCATTAAACCTATCGTATCTTTTACTTTCAAATTTGTTCCAACTATATATGTGATGAGCGTGTAGTACTCTTGTTGTCTTTCTTTTCTTGTTACACTTAACACATACATAATACTTACTTAAACCGACTTTTCTTTTATTCAGTTCAAAGACACCCTTACGCCAAGTCTTATATCTTAACTGACCTTTACTACCTTTCCATCTATTTCCTTTTTTAAATCTCATTCACCGTTCATGCTACCATGTTTCTTTGGTAACCCATATTTGTTAACTCTTATATAAACCATCTTGTCTATACTACAAACTATTCTATCAGCTTGTAAACTTCTTACCTCACAAGATAATGTACAAGATGTATTACCTATCTCTATTGTTTGCATTCCTATCTGAACTACATCACCTTCTAATACAGGAAACTTAAAGTCTATCTCTGATATATACTTCGTTACTATCAATCCAGTCTTCATTTCTAATGCTGCATGTATCCCACCTTCTTCATCAATCCATTTAAGTAATTGACCACCATGTAGTGTTCCTCTTGGATTTAAATCTGCTGGTGTTATTAGTTTCCTTGTTAAAAACTTCATTACATTCTCCAGGGTAGAATAGTTAATCCTATCAGATTAAGTAAACATTCTATTATATAGAATCCTATACCACCAACTACTATTTGATAGAACCACCATTTCCAACCTTCTAATCCTAATGCCCATTTACGAATTGGTGATTTCATTGCCCATTCATATAATTTCTTTTCTAATTTTTTCATTTATTATCCTCAATGTCAAAGTTCTCTTTTAAAAATTTCTTACAATGGCCCATAGCCATATTCATACTAATCTTACAATTCCTATCATAAAAAGAAAGTAACTTTATAGCTTCACCTACAACCTCTTTAACCAAAACTTGATGTGAATCATTACCAGTATAATTTAATTCAATACCATCTTTGTTTTTATATTTATTCATTCTAATTTTCCTTTTCTAAAAAATGCCCAAACACCAATGTTAAGTATTCCTATTGTTATGTTAAATATATTTCCTTCAATTCCCCATAAGTACATATTATATAATCCTATAAATAAATTTAACCATGCTGCATATTTCCTTCCTTCAATTTTTTCTTCCTCTGTCATTTGTCGGCTCCATCATTATTATGTCAGACTCATCAGTATCTCTTGATTTAGGATAAGGTAAGGTTTCGTGTTTAAGAGTCTTCAATATTTTTTTCTTATTTTTTTTACCAGCAAGTATATAAACATATCTATGTTTCTGTAATTCTTTTCTTATCCAAAAAGGTTTATCAACTTGTTTCTGTATTTCTTTTGGGTCGTTTGTTTTGTAATAAGGGAATATAGTTCTTCCATGTATCCATCTACCATCTTCTTCAAACTTAAATATCCAACCATCATTCCATCTATTGTTGTTTCCTTGATAAATCCAATTCGTCGCTTGATAAATAGTTCCACTATGTCCTTCAACAGGAGAAGCGTATGAGATTAAGGCTTTGATTTCTGGTTTGTTTTTCCGTAACCAATTAAAGGATTGGGATATAAACCAACTTTCTATATTACTACCATACCCGTCATGTATAAATAGTCTTGTAAGTTCTAAAACCTCAGTTCTTTTTATTTCATCTGATATGGATTGTCCAGTCAATCTTCCAATTGGGTCTCCATATACAATCACACCAACCATCTTCTCTTCAGGCTCATCGAAGAATGAATGTTCCTTACCTGTATCAATAAACAAACCTAACGCTACAGAACACTTAGTCCATAGTTTAGAGTAATGATATTTAACAACCATCTTCTTAGCAGTTGGTTTATCTATTTGTCTAATGGATAGTTTGGATATATCACAATAATTAGTCATAACTTATTAATGGATGTTTCAATTCACCCATCAACCTCTTCTTCTCTTTCTTACTACATAGGAAATATATGTAACGATGTTTCCTCAATTTCTTTTTATACTCCATATCAGGTATTTTACTTAACACAGCTTTCAATCCATTTGTTCCAAGTTGTTCTCCTATCGCTCTATCGGATAACCAATTGTCTGTATTAGGATAACGATACATATAAGCATCTGCTGCTCCTATCTCATTACCTTGATACAACCAATTAGAAGCTCGGTAGATAATACCTTTATGATTAGCACCTGGGTCAGCGTATGATATAACTACTTTAGTTTGTGGTGAATCTTTCTTTAACATCTTGAGTGTCTGAGCTATACAATAGGATTCTATGTTCTTACCATAACCATCTTCAATCCACAATCGTTTCAACTCCAATACATCTATATCAGATAACTCTTCACATATGGATTTGATAACTCTGAACCCAACTGGATTTCCATATATAACACATCCTATTAGTTTTAATTCATTTCCATCAAAGAACTTATGTTTACCAGAATCGTAGTAAATAGCGTATATATCAGAAGACGCTGTCCAAGTATTAGCATAATGTTTTTTAGTAACCATATTATATACAATATGTTTATTAGTTCTTTCAATTACTATTTTACTTGTATCACAATATTCCATGTACTTCTTTGTATTTAAGAACTGCAAGTTCTTTAGCTTTTGCTTCTACCATAATGTCAACCTCATTACCATAGGTATCAATGTAATCATATACATAATCTGAATGAGCTTGTGGTCGTATCTTGTCATCTTCTTGTTCTATACTACGGGATTCCGAATAGTGTACAACAGGTACAACATCAACCCAAGTAGATATAGCAACCTCTAATGCATCTTCTTCTGATAATCCACCTGTATTGAATCGGTGGTGGTGATAGTCAAATACAATAGGAATACCTATCTTACAATACACACCTTCATACAAATCAACTACCGAATACATAGAAGCCTTGTCATCATTCTCAACTGTAAGTCTTGACTTAACTGATTCAGGTAATCGTTCAAAGTTTTTACAGAATCTTTCCATAGCTGATACCTTATCTCCATACACACCACCAATGTGAATATTAATCTTGTTGTATGGTGTACGAGATAAACCCATCATATCAAATACCTCTCCATGTATGGATAAGTCAGTAATACAATTATCTACAACATGCGGGTGTGGTGATGTCAATACATTGAAAGGACCTGGATGTGAAGTGATACGCATACCATTGTTATCAACATACTTACCAACATCAGATAGTACATTACATATCTCTTTATAATCAGGCATATCAGATAATTTATATTCAGAACACCAGGGAAATAAATTTGATGTAATACGAAAAAAATTAAATCCATTCTCATTGTTCCATTTAATGATTTCAAATAAGTCCTTTGTATTCTGTAATCCAAGTTCAGAGGCATACTCAATTCCTTTGGATTTAAAGGTTCGTTTAATCATACTCCTACCTGTATAGATACGAGGTTTTTGGTTTGATAGTTGCATGTTAATACACGCATATCCCATTCTATTATTCATATTATAATATACTCCTATTTTGCAATTAAAGTCAAGCTATTTATTTAGTTTCTTTAATTGTTTATATTCTCTTAACAACTGACAACCTAATCTAATTTTGCTGGTACTCTGAATATCAAAGAAACCTCTCTCAGGTAGTACAGCATCCATATATCTACATAACTGCTTACGACTCATATTCTGTAAGTCTTTATCTATCTCCATACCCAATATAACATTATCATCAGGGTAATCTACAAATTGTTCTATAAGTACATATATAGTACCAAACACATTAAGTATCCATTGTAGTACTTGTTGAAAAAAAGACGGTGTAGGTTTAAGTTGTTTAATTAATAAAGCTTCTTGTTTGTTTAAACTCTTCTCTATATACTGTAAGTCTTTGGATACCTTTTCCATCTCTTTAATAAATTCTTTTTTGGTATCCATACTATATCTCCTTATCTGCTAAATCAACTATATTAAGTAATGCTAAACAGAACACAGCAATCCATACATCGTATTCACTGTATGTCATACTAATGGCTGATGTTATTAATACTATAACTGCTAATACCATTCTTAGTATCCATGTTATTAATTTTAAGTTATTCATTTTATATTCTCCTATTATATTTTCTAATTAACGCTCGTGGTGTAGGAGTAAGGTACATATCAGTAACCATATCTTGTATCTTAACTCGTGTCAACAAAGGTATCTCACCACTACTATTCAACCTTCGTAAATATTTAAGTGTAGGTTCATAACCCCACTCATTATAATAATCCAATACCATTTTAAGAGCGGTATCATAAGAGGTATATACTTTATTACATTTAGGATTACTATAAGTTCTAACCTCTTCAATAGTATCAACCTTAATATCTTTATAGTGTCTGGCTGTCTTATTAGAAGTACCACGCCTATCTAAACGATTAAGATTCTTACTTTGTTCTTTACTAACTACCTGTATATAACCACCTGTCTTATGTGGGTATATGGTATGGCAACTAACTTTATCTTCAGTACTACACTTGGTACATATAGTATAACCCATATCTATACGCCCTTGTGGTATATCTATATTACATCTACTACAATTCATATTAAATACTCCTATATTAATATACTACATATTGTGCTAAAAAACAAGTATTAATTTATCTAGGCTGAAAAAATTTGCCTCGGAATATACGCTGATTAGAGCGGGCATTATAACAATTTTCATCAACCGAAAAACCTTTTCAAGTTTGTATATAGGGGGCCGAGAAGAAAGGAGTAAACTCGGCCCCACACTCACCTATCTAAGAGTTATTACTCTCAGCCTCAGCCATTTCCTCTTCGTTGAATAAGTCATCACTAGTACCATCATCACAGAACTTCTGAACAATCTGTTTAACGAAGGTTCTTTCAGAGTCTACACCACCAGTGTTGTCATACTGAGGGTAGATACTCACCTCTGACGCTTCTTCTAATGAAAACCCATCATAGAGTAATCCACACAACTCAACAGTAGTTCTTGTACTAATACCAGAAGTAATTCTAGCAGTGTCACTATTAGACTCTGTTCTTGTTAGTGTAGCAATCTTAGCCACATTACCAAGTAATACACTATCTACTGAAGGAAACATATAGTTAAGTAAAGTTGTTTCATCATCTTCATTCAATACATCCATCTCTACTATAGTAAACCTATCCATTAGAGCCTTATCCATAACTCTTGTCGATGTATACTCATTACCAATGTTAGCCGTAGCTACGAAGGTAACACCATCAGCAACTTTGATAGTATCAGTACCATTAGCCTCATCCAACCTCAAGTATCTCTGACCATAATCTAATACCGTCATTAAGATATTCCACGCATCTGGGTGAGCCCTTGATAACTCATCTAATAGTATCACCGCATTTGGAGTTTGGATAGCCTTAACAAAATGTGATTCTGAAAAGTAAGTACCCTTCTTACTATCGAAGTGAGTATTACCAATCAGAGTAGAACGAGGATCTTGTGTCGCACCTAAATTGAAATAGTAGTCAGGCCTATCAAGTGAATTAACCAATGATTTAGCTGCCATAGTCTTACCACATCCAGCCGGACCTGTCATCATTATATTCTTACCTCTAACACCAGACCTAACCAGATACTTCCATTTAAGTTCTGACATCATTAACATCTTTGGTTTTAAAGAGTAAGAGTTGTGTATAAAGTTTAAAACTTCTTCGTGGTCAGTAGGAACTTCAACCGAAGGTAGATCTGTCGAATTAGACGATATTTCACCATCCCATCGTCTCCATTGAAATTTACCATTCTTCATCTGGAACCTACCTAATAAATAACCACCATCAGCAGCCTTTTGTCTAGCTCCAACAGTGATTTCTGATGTCCTCTTGACACCATCTGTATCCCACGCATTTGCCCTATTACCAGACCATTCACATTTCACGACATCGGTGGGTGTATTTAAATTATTCATATGATTTTTCTCCTTTTTTATCATACTATAAGCTACGAAGAATACGGGATATATCCTATTATTAAATTGTAACAGTATGTAACAAGACTTAAAGTTATCCTTTAAGTATAAAAAAAGGGCCCATCGGAAAGGAGTAATAAAACGATGAGCCCTTGGTGATCACCATGATCTAATATAACCTATTAAATAGTGGAGAGAGAACCACGAGGGACTGATGTATTAAGTAATAATTTAATATTCTATAACCTAATTTTAGCCTTATTCAGACAAATCCTGTCATCCATATTACACAAGTATGGTGGTATCTCTCTTAGAGCGGGGTTTGAGAACTGCCCTCAACCCTATTTACTGGTAGTAAATCGTATCTCTCTTGATACTTCCCCCGCAAAAGTTGGTAAATACATCGGCTCTTAGAGAGTAACTACCCTTCATTTACCTAAATCTTTCAAAAACCTCGTAAGTTGTTAGTCATCTCGGCATGTCCTCATAAGCATCCTCTCACTATCTCAACCTTACTACTTGATCTTACACATAAATTGCAATACAAGTCAAGTCTTTTTTTAAAAAAATTGTAACAAATTGTAACAACTCTTGACTAGCTCGTCATCAAATCCTAAATACTACACCAAATTTTATGACAGCCATACTAATATACGAAGAAAAAGCCATATAAGTCAAGCTTTTTTTCAAATAAATTGTAACAAATTGTAACAAGCTTACCACACTTGTGTTACCAATCCTAGCTATATAGTATGTTTTCCCCACGAAAAATTAAAAAGCTTGATATGTATACCCTCTATATAATTTAAGGTATATCATATTACATTTTATGTCAAAGAACTACCAGATATTATGGTGTTTACACCATTTCACCCCACTACACACCACAACAACCCATTACTTAATGTATTAGAATGTTTCTAATGTACTAAAGTCGGTTTCCTCAAAACTTGCGTAATGGTCTTCGTCACCACCAAAAGAGAACCCATCGTTACCCTCAACATCGTGTACTAAATCTTCGATAGCCTCTATCATTCCTTCAGAGGTAATCTCTCCATTAACATAACTACCTTTGATGTTTTTTATTGTATTCATTATTTCTTGTATTGTCATTTTATAGCTCCTTATTATCTTGTTTTAATTGTTTTTGATGTTCTTCCATCCATTCTTTCATTCTTTTATGTTTTTCTTTTTGTTTATTATATGATTCTATTATAACACATAGTAAACTTACTAATACTATTATTGATATTATCAGTTCCATATACTATGCTCTTCCACTTAGTCTTAACCACAGACCTATTATAGATGCTATTACTATAGTCCACATAGTACTAACAAAGAATCCATTATAATATACACTAACCCAGTAATATGCACATAAGGTATATATCGTTATTAAACCCCAATTAATACTCATCATACACTCCCCATACTGCCATATAAATACTATAGATTAAAGCTGATACTAAACCTATACCATATATAGCTGTTAATATATAAATCCATATCATCTTATCCATTCCCTCCATACTTGCCATCTCTTTTCATCTATTACATCTGATACCCATTGAATGAATACCAATAACAAATAGAAGGATAACATTATACCAAATAATCCCCCTACTATACAACCTATTGCTAATACTATATCCATAACCTATTTCCTCCCCAACCAATTTATAACACCTATTCCTATTAAGAAAAATAGTATTGTTAGTCCTACATTGGCTATTTCATTTATGATACTATCCATTGTTCTCCCTTCGCTTTCTTTCTTTGTTATACTCTGCTCTTAAATCACCATTCTCTTTTAATAACTCAATCCAATGGTCTGGTGGTATTTGTTCCGAATACCATAAGTTCAATAATGATTTTATATCTTCTTTATCCATCTTATGCTATCCCCACTACCGTAGATTGTATTAATGATTCTAATTCATCATCTGTTAGTGTACCGAGCTCGGATATCATACCTAATATACCCTCATGCCTTAATTGTTCTAAATTAGTCATTACACACCCCCATAGTTGCACAACAATAACTACAAGTTACCTTACCTACCTCTTTTTCAACCTCAACCACATCATCACATTTACTACAATTTAAATCCTTCATATTATACCATCTCCTTATTTTTTATTTGTCTCTTACTTAGCATATAACCACCCACCATGCAAATCTGTTTTTTCGAAAGTAGACTTGTCATATATGTTACCTCTCACCGCATTATTACCTTTTGTATAAGGTGATTTCCAACCTGCAGGTTTATATATGTCACCCGTCGTTTTTTCTACAAAACAATGGATTGAACCTTTCTCACCACCAACTAATGTTTTCACACCTGTTTCGTAATCTGTCTCAACCCTCACTTCAAATGATTTAACCTTGATATATTTACTACCACCATCCACTTTGAATGTAACCGAATCCATGTGATTGAACCTATCCACATAAGGCTTACAATTCTCTTCAAGTTTCGTGCAGAAACTCTCCATAGCTTCATCGAATGAAGTAGGTTTTACTCTCAATTCGGTGGTTTTAGTCATTGTTGGTTTTATTCCATTAATCATATCTTACCCCTTCTTTGCACAATACCAAGTGCAATAATTTTTATCTTTATAAGTTATAGTTGAACTATGTTTTTCACATTTTTCACAAGTCATATATTTCTCCTTTGTTATCATATTATAAGCTACGAAGATTTATAACCAATTCCAAGAAATAAATTGTAACAGTTTGTAACAAGATTATATATATTCGTTATCCAAAAAAATTTCCTTACCACTTCATTTATCCTTGTTTTGTCTTTCAACTAACATATTAACTACACCACCTACACATACACCACATAATGCTACAGATAAACTACCTATCTCTCCTGAAACTCCGCCCTCTTTCTCGTAAACTTCTACATCACATATTTCACAGTTTGGTGGTTTTGGTGTTTCTATCTTTCTAACTTTACCTGTATGTATATTAATTATTTTAGTCATTAAATAAGTTTAGTTGATTTGTATCATCTTCTGGTGATTTAATTAATGTTTTCTCATCACTACCTGATTGTCTAACATATACAGTTTCACCACCATCAGGTGATTCATATATAGGTAATTTTTCTGTATCTCCACCCATATCATAATATTCAGATTTTAAATCAGCCAATTCCATTTCTAATATCAATACTTGTGACTTTAGTTTTGCTTCTCTTCTCATATATTCAGCTACCAATTGTTTATACATTTCTTTATCCATTGTTTTTATCTCCTGTTAAATATTTACTTGGAACTCTTGAAACCAATTGTCTCATTTGTTCTCTTAAAGTATGTAATTCTAAATTCTTATTTCTCATATCAAAATAATGGTCTTGTTTTAATTGTTCTACTTCGTTTTCTAAATCTTCTACTTTAGACATAAGTTCTTTTTTAGTCATATTATTTATATCCTGCTTGTTTTATTCTTTCTATTAAATCAATTCTTTTATCTGTTGATTCATAATATACATCGTTTTTATTACACCATTCTTTTACTTGTTTATTAGTCCAATAATTTGAATCAGGACCAGTATATTCTCTACCAATTTTAGCAAAGATACCATACTTATAATCCATTGAACTTGTATCTGGTTTATTCATCATCTAACCTCTTTTTATGTTTAACTTTTCTATTATACTTTTTCTTATCTTTATGTTTGCGAGTACCTATATCAGTACCCATAAAAAAATCTCTACTAACTCTTTTAATATGTAATGATTGGTCATTTATATAATCCAACATTTGTTGCATTGTCTTTTTTTTCTTATTTCTTTTTTTCTTCATTTTTAATTTGTTCTTTTATTTCTTCTATAAACATTTGTATTAAACCTGGTATTAACAAAAAGCAAATTATTGTTAGTATTAACACCAACCACCATATAATATCTTCCCACATTAGAATAGCCCCAATCCTATTTCTTTATATACATCATTAACATATTCACAATCTACTTTAGATGTTCTCATACCTTTTTGTAATTGTATCCTAATTCTCCATATCATACTATACTGACTTTCTAATTCTTCCACTCTATCTTTTAAATATTTAGAGTGTTCAATAGCAGCATCCATTGAGTAATCTTCTGGATCTTCTTCGTAGGCGTAATCAATAACATGCTGAATATCTTTCATAAGAATATCAAGTTTCTTAATCATATTTCTTTTACGAAATCCTTTTAGATTATCAGTATGCATTACCCGTAAATTCTCCACAATTCATTTGCTTGTTCCATTTCTTCTTTGGTTAATCGCCTACCCTCTTCTTCCATATATTCTAATCTATCTTTTGCCCATCTGTAATCTGAATCATCAATATTCATTTGAGGACCTTTTTGTGTCTCTATTGCTGAAACTAATCTAACTAATTTCAGTATTGTATCACCAAGTTTAGGTTTTGGTGTCGTATAATTATCTGTTGGTTTCATTAATCTACCTCTATCTTAATTCCATTAACATTTATTTGCCATTGTAGTTTCTTAATATCGTCTACAATACCTTCTATTTCGTGTCTATTTAGAAAGTCCATATCCATTGAGTCAGCTATTTCTTCTAACTTATTTAATACTTCTTGTTTAGTCATTGTTCTCATCTCCTTTAAATAAATCTTCACTACATCTTTTATATACTTTATTCAGAGCTTCCATCTGTTTCTTGGTTACTCTGTAATTGTTCTTAACATATTCTTTTACATTCTGTATAAACCCAAGTGCTTTATCATTCTTCTGTTCAGCCAATCTCTCAACCATAGCGATTTTCTCCATTATAGGTTTAAGTTTATCCTCTTGTTCCATTCTTAATTCTATATTAAAATGAGCGTTGTTCTTACATCTACCAATACCATTCTTGATAGCATCAGCCATCTTTGGTGTAATCTTTCTACTACCAGTAATCAAGATAGTATACATCTCAATCATAAATTTGTTTTTAGTCTCTGTTAGAGTCTGTAAATTTTCTTTTAACCATTTAATCTCTTCTTTATAGAGTTTTATATAGGTTTCCCTATTCTTCTTCATAGTTTCAGGTGATGGTTTCTTGTAATATTTAGGAAACTTAGCTTGTGGTGCAAATGTCATATTTCCTCCATAATCCATTACAATGTAATATATCTTCTTTACATAATTTAGTTAGATTATTATTCCTAACATCTGATATTAGATTCATAACCCATTTCTTATCACCTATGTTTTCAAAACTTGAACCACCATTATGATAAGCTTCATTTATCTTATACTTCAATCTTAACAACTTACCCACTATAGGATTTTTTGTGTGAGCAATCGTTCTTTTAGTTGATTTCATCTTTACTCCTTTTGGTTTCCAATTTTCTATCCATCTTTTGTCACCTTCTGTCATTATCTTTCCAAATCTATTAATTTACCAAAATACTTATCAAATGTTGTTATAAGATGTTCATAGTCATCTGACCTCATTTCATCCAATATTTCATCTCTTCTTTCAACACTTATACCAATTTGTTTACATAGACTCATAGCTGTTCCTAATAAACAAAATGCATTACCTTCAGGACCATTTAAATCAATTACTCTTTTTCTAAATTTATCTTTCTTTAATATAGCCATTACATTACCTCTATTGTATCTTCTTCAATTTCTGTTATATCTTCACCATCGTATGTTCCGATTGCTGAGTATTCAACTCCATCATCATCTTCACCAATTGCTTCTACTTCCATACAATATGGTCCGTGAGTATCAAATATATCATTTATCTCACCATTAAAATATACTTTCTTTCCATTAAATTCTACTTCCATTACACAACCTCCAATATACCATTCTCAACCATATATTGATGATTAATAACATCTTGAAGTTTTAACATACCCCAATCAATAAAACTACCATTCCATACTAAATCACCATTTAAAACAAGTGGTGTTAAAAAACCCATTAATTCATTACAATCTTTAACACTCATATTATTCCACCATTCATTATCAGTATCTAACAAATGAACACCCATCATTTCTTCAGCGTCACTCGCTGTTTCAGGTGACTCACTACAATCAATTGGGAATACGATACCTTCACTAGTAACCGTTGAACCTACACTATCTAAATCAATATAATTCATATTTTTTTCTCCTTTTTTAATATTTTCTTTCTTTATCATACTATAAGCTACGAAGAATATATGAGAAAAACAAGTCTTTTTTTGAATTAAATTGTAACAGTTTGTAACAAGAAAGTTAGGTTATTTTTGCACTTTCCCCAAACCAAGTGTTTCCAATATGTGTAAGTTTGTGTTTTGGATTGTAAACCCATATTTCTCCACCCATGTCAGTCCATTTTTTACAGAAATATGAATCTTCACCATAATATCTCATACCTGTTTTACCACGAATTTCTCCGTGATGAACACCAGCTTCAAAAAAGTCATAATGTTTTTTATCTTGATATTTAAAATCATGTGTATGATAATCTGGAATATAAAGTTTATCAGGTTGTTCTTTCATCATTTTGATAAAAACCTCTCTTTTTATCAACATAAAACCTGTTGGTAACCAATCAATTTTTTCAAATTCTCCACTTTTAATATTGATGTCATTGATATAATGAAAAGAATATTTTAATAAATCTTTTATATCTTTTATTGATTTTAAATTTTTAATAATTTTTGGCCAATTTATTTTTTTAACTGGATATGTACAGCCAACTATTGGTTTATCAAAGTTAAGTAATTTTAAAATCGTTTCATAATGAAATCCCATGTCGGAATCAATAAACATCAGGTGTGTGTAATTATCCTCTAAAAAATACTCTACTAATTTATTTCTAGCTTTGGTAACCATTGATTCATTACTTAATAATCTAACATCATAAGATATATCTAAATAATCTAAATTTCTTGTCATATTTAAATAATTCATCATAGTTGTAGTATTTATCACACCACCGTAACAAGGTGTTGCGAACATTATGTTTGGTTTAGATTCTAAAATTAAATTAAACCCTCTTTTTTAAATTTTCTACTCCAAGATTTCCAAATTCCTTGTCCAAACTTTTCTGCTTCTATCTCATACTTGTTGTCTTTGTATTCGTCTTTGTCCATAGCTATCTGATAGTTCATTTCATATTCATACATATCTTTGAACTTTCTCCAACCATATTTCTTGGCATCCATCGCGTGATAAATCTCGTGAAGTATTGTAATCAAAAACTCTTTTAACTGTCTGTTCTTAATTGTTTTATACCGTGTAGATAATTCCAATGTGCCGGTATCCACATTGTAATGTGCGTGATCTTTCATTGATTTCTGTTTTACTTTGACACTACCAACTTTATAGTATTTCAGTAAATCTGAAATCATTTTGTTTTTGTTTGTTTCTGATATAAATTCTCTTATTAACATCGTATATAAATATAAGGATAAATATGCATTAAAGTCAAGTATTTTATTTTGTTTTTATAACATTTTTCCAACGACTACCACTAAATGCTGGTTCACCAACTTCATCTGAATCTAAAAATGGACTGTTTTCGTGTATATTAACCACACTACCTGAAATGTCTGATGGATTTTTTATGTAATCATCTTTAACTTTTTTAGCTTCATCTAATATATCATCAGCTAATTTTTTTAATTCTTTTTCCATCAATTCTTGTTCTTTTTTTGTTGCTTTTTTGTCATCGTGATATTCTTCCATTTCCATATCGTAACTCATTATAAAAAACTCGAACTTATCTGATTACTAATGACCCACCAAAGTTTTCCACTTCTGTCTTGAACTTGTATTTTTGTATTATTGAATGATTCAACTTTACAAATGGTATCTTTATATAACATACCATCAATAGATGGTATATCTTCTTCTATCCTAACTCTCTCACCTATTTTTAAACCTCTTCCTCTGATATCCTTCACTATAACCTCCTATTTACAAAACTTTTTAGCACTTGGAAAATATCCATTAAATGAATAATAACAATTAGCACATAAAAGTCTTATGTTATCATTTAACCAATCTTTACTGTCACCATTTTTAAAATCAACACCTAAACATACTTTACCTGTAGCTAGATTTGTTTCATTATAACCACAATGATGACAATCTTCTGTCCAATAACCTTTGTCAATTAATTCTTTTTTTACTGTTGATTGACTCCACTTTCTTGGAACTTTTCTTTTACCTAATATGATGTCTTCAACATTTGTTGTTTTAACAGCCCAACCTTTTGTTATTCCAACACCATATTGATTTTTATGTTGTTCAAATACTTTATAGTATTTAGCCCACTTTCTATAAGTAGTATAACATACACCCATCCATCTAGCCGCAGCCATATTGGACTTCGTATGTTTCTGAGCCTCTAAAATCATATTCTTGGTTATTACTTTTCTTCTACCAGGAATGTTTAAAGGACGATTCGCACTCATTATATTTTCTGAAATACTTTTGTCTTAGCTTGAAAATTGTGAAGAGTTTGAGTTTTTAGATTTCTACCTTGAGTTTGATTTTCTTTTCTCCAGGGATTAGATTCTTCTGGTCTGTTTGTTTGCCAAAACAATTCATTCGCCTCAAGTTCCCCAAATTGAAATTCTTCAAAGTCTCTACTTTGATTACTTGGTGGATCAAAATGATCTCTTGTTGGATTGTTGTTCGGCATTATACTTTCTCCTCAATAACTTCTTCCCAAGTTCCTGATTCTTCAACTATACCAGCAATAGCTTCAAATTCATCTTTAACTGAACTAAAAACATTTATCTGTTCATAACTACCATCAATGTTTTTAGGTGTTTTACCTTTTGGGATAAACACAGCCCTATCCAATTTATCAAACATTGAATCTAATGCATTTTTGATTACTTTTATTTGTTCGTAACCTTCTTTACTTATCTTTGACATTTTTGTCCTCCTGTAATAACTTTTTTTCTGTTTCTTTTATTTCATCAGAAATATCTTTCGTATGTTTTCTGATAAATTCATTTACATCAACATTAAGTCTATTCAATTCACTTAATGCTAAATCTTTTACAAACTCTTCTTGTTCTGAATCAAGAACAGTTGTCATTAATTTTGTTATATAACTTCCTAATTTATTCATCTATTATAACCTCCAAAGAATCTAACCATTGTTTTCCATAATTATCATAGTAACCACACCAAACTTTTGCAGTATCACCTATGTTACCCTCATACACACCCATCATTTGATAAGCGTATCCATCTTCACTTGAATAAGCTGAACCATTTACAATTGGAACATTTTCACAATAATTCCAAGTACAACCATCAAAGTATGTGTCTGTTGTCCAACCTACATATTCCATTTCATATCCAACATAAGCTCTTAATTGAGTAAATGATTGTAAAGATTCATCATTATAGTTTAAATGATAATAACCATTTTCATCTATTGTTAAATCTGGAGCTTCTAACTCTAAATAACAATCTAAACACTCACTTGTCGGACCAACTATATTACTTTCACATCCTACTATAAATATATATATAAATATATAAACGAGGATATTTTTTATATTTTTAATCTTCATCTACTATCGCTCTCCCTTTTAATTCTTCCCAATCCGCTTCAGGTCTTACATCTAAATTAGTACTCCAAGCACCAATCAATACATTAGGTTCTAAATCTAACTTTTTAGCAACATTTATTAGTGCATTAATGTCTTTGGGGAAACAACTACCTCCAAAACCATAATGTCCATCAGGTCCTGGAACAGCCCAATGAGACTTACCTAATCGTTCATCGTATGTTGAATATTCTACAACTTTATCATAATCTATCCCTAAACTCTCACAAATTTCAAACATTTCATTTGCAAATGATACTTTTGTAGCCAAGAATGTATTAGTCATGTATTTTACCATTTCCGCCGTTTTAGAACCTGTTTTTATTATAGGAACATTTGGAAACACTAACGAATATACTTGTCTTAATTTAGTTGTAGCTGTTTTTGACCCACCAATTATGATTCTATTCTGATTCTTGAAATCATCAATGAAATTAGCTTCTGTTAAAAACTCTGGATTAAATATTACTGATATGTTTTTACATTCTTTATTTAATCTATTTGTTGTACCAGGTGGTATCGTAGATTTAATCGCAACTATTCTACCTGATACATTCCTACTCACAACCATATCGTTTATATCTTTTACCACAGCCTCAACTGTACTTGTAACACAACTACCATCTTTTTTCATTGGTGTTGGAACACATACAAATATAATATTTGTCAATTCAACCAAGTCTTCCAAATAATCAACACTACATTTATCAAAGTCTAAATCATATGTTTCTACACCATAGTGTTTACTAAACATCTCTTTAACTGCAGTTCCCACATAACCTTGTCCTACTATTCCTATTTTCATAAACCAAGTTCCTTTTTCCAACCTTTAACCCACTCTTCAAAATTACCAGTAGGTTGCCAATCAAAACATTCTTGTAACTGTGTTGTGTCTGCTAGTGTTTCTTTTGGCTCTACAACAGGTTCAACATTAACTGTCTCACCTCCCATTAATTTAGCTACTTCATTGACAGAATAATTTCCACCATTACCTACATTCAATACAGCTCCTCTTAATGGTCCTTTATCAAAACCAACTTGTACATTAGCTTCAACCACATCACCAACATAAGTGAAGTCTCTTTTTTGTTCTCCATCACCTCTAATAGTCATTGGTTTACCTTCTAATAATTGTTGTGCAAATACACCCATTACTAAAGTATAGGCACCTTCTATTGGTTGTCTTTCACCATATACATTAAAATATCTTAATGATACAGTTTCTATTCCATATAACTCTGAAAATAATTTACAATATTGTTCACCAATTAATTTATGTAGAGCATATGGACTCATTGGATTAGTTTCTGAAAATTCACTTGTTGGTAAATCTTTTTCTTCTACATCACCATATACTGATGATGATGAACTAAACACAAATCTTTTAACACCATATCTTCTACAAGCGTCTAACATATTTACAGTTCCAGTCACATTTACATCGTGATATTTAACTGGATCTTCTATCGATGGTTGTACTCTAGCTAACGCAGCTAAATGAAATACAACATCTACACCCTCAAACATTGAAAAATCTGTCATGTGAGATATGTCTTGATTACACCATCTAGCTTTTTCATTAATATTTTCTAATTTACCTGTAGAACGGTCATCGATGACTATAACTTCATGACCATCATCTACTAACCTATCTACTAAGTTACTACCTATAAAACCTGCTCCACCTGTTACTAAACATTTCATATTACATCCTCCAATAATTTAACATTGTATTTTTCTTTAATTAATTTTATGAATTCTTTTTCTTTACTTGGTTCATGGTCTTTATCAGAACTATTTTTATATTTATTTGGTTTGTCTTCAAAATAATGAATACTATCATATTTATCATCATATGTATCAAAACCATGTAATAAAACTTCATCAAAATGTAGTGTTGCAAAATACATACCAATTACACCTGTACTTGGCCATTTTGGACTAAAGTCTACAATATTTTTATTTATATAATCTTCATACTCTATTGGCATAAATTTTATATTCTCGTATTGATTTTCTATTTGTTTAAATAATTGATAATTATATTTAAATTTTGGACAAACAACAAAAACTCCACTATAATCATTTCTTCTGTCTACACCAACTTGTAATCTTAAATCATTTATCATCCAATAGTCACATCTACTTCCAACATATTTAGAATTATCTTTCCATTTAGTTCCATCATCATGTTTATCCCATCTATTGAAACGCATAACAACATCCCATTCATCTGAATCTATTATACTTCCATATTTTTTTTCAACAGCTGAAGGACCATTTCCTATTATTAAAATTTTACTCATTAACCGATACCTTTCCAAGTTGCACCGTTGTCTGTATAGTGATGATGGCACATTGTTTTTGAATCATAATAAGAGTCCATTCCTTCTTTAATTCTATCATTAACCCAATATCTATCTTCTTTTCCTGATAAGTTTTCATCAAATGGATATTTAGTTAAAGTTTGTTTTGTGTAAAATGCAAACGCGTTGTGTAAAAAATATCTATTTTCACTTTCACTAGCTTGATTTATTATATCGTGTTCTTCAAAATTAGACCAAACATATCTTCTACTTATTTTTTTACCATTCCATATTGGTATTTGTTTTCCACCAACTACACAATATACATCTAGTAAATCTTTTATATTTCCAAAATCACAATTAATAATTTGTGAATGAGCTGATAAAACTAATATGTAATCATTAGAACATTTTGTTACACCATAGTTTAAGGATTTACCTGGTGTATACGAATCAATACTATATGTTTTAATGTCTTCAAAATCAAATGTATTCACAATACCCATTGAGTTATCTGTTGAATTATTATCCACAACTATTATTTCAGGTTTATCAAATGTATCTAATACTGATTGTATAGCGTAACCAATATATCTTTCTTCGTTTCTATTTCTAATTATAACCGAAATGTTATCCATTAAAATACTTCCTTTATTTGTTTTAATTCTTCAATCCCAATAGCCTGGTCAGCATCACTTATCGACAACTTTGGATTTGGGTGACACTCAACTATCAACCCATCTGCTCCAACAGCCATAGCTCCCTTTGATATTGGAACAACAAAATCACTATATCCAGTTGAATGACTTGGGTCATAAATGATTGGTATGTTTGTAAATTGTTGTAGTGCTGGTATCATCATCAAGTCTGGTGTCCATCTGATTGAAGGAAAGATATGTCTATAAGAAGGAGCACCAACTACACCTCTTAAACATATAGCTATCTTATCATTACCACCATCAAGTATTCTTTCACAAGCCCCAAGTATCTCATCGAGTGTTCCCCAAGTTCCCCTCTTTAATAGGATTGGTTTGTCTAACTTACCAAACTCATCTAACAATGAATAGTTCTGAAAGTTTCTTGTTCCAACTTGTATCACATCAATAGCGTCCATAGATAAAGTTGTGATTTGTGTCACATCCATAATTTCTGACACCATTGGTAAACCACATTCGGCTTTAGCATCAATCAATGCTTTTAAACCTTCTTCTCTCATACCCTCTTTCCAACCATTAATTTCTCTTCTAATTGGATAAGTACAAGGTTTATAAGCTCCACCTCTTATAGCATCAACACCAACTTCTTTTAATTCTTTAGACCAATCTACAATCATATCTCTTGATTCAACTGAACAAGGACCTGATATTAATACTTTATCTTTACCAACCCATTTGTCACCAAGTTGAAATCCAAATGTTTTAGATTTATCTACTGACAAACTTAATTTATCATCTTGAATTAATTTATTTATGTATTCATTCATTAAACATTTACCCATTTTTCTTTTTTGTTTACTTCCCTCGATTTATCAGCTTCAACTAATTTAACACCTAAATCATTTACACCTACATCATAACCATCTTCAACAAGTTCATCTAAAATAAAAAATAAATTTCTACCACAAGCGTCTATCAAGGTGTAACCTTTTTTCTTACCTAATTTTTTTAAAGCTGATACACTCGCACCATAATACGAAGAGGTATTATCTCTCCATTTATAATGTTCAGAGTCTTTGTGCATTACTTTACTTTCATTTACATCAATTGTGGTGTTAAATTCTATCACCACAACCTGAGGTTTCCAATCTAAAGCTTCCCATATCCAATAATCTTGTCCATCAACATCAATTACAACCACATCAACATTTTCAGGTACATCGTATTTTTTAAATAAGTCATTGACATTTTCATGGGTAACTGATTCAAGATGTATTCCATATTTTTTCATCGATTCTGGTGAATTCATAGGTTTATTTTCCCACATAACAGTCTTCCAATTAAAATCATTAACAAATAATTTTAAATTAGTACCATCTGGCCTTAACCCCTCAGCTAAATCAGTATTTTTATATTTAGTAGACATTAATTCTTCATACATAGGTGACTTACGAGATATTGGTAACCAATGTGTTTTTATCATAACACCACCTGCTCCAAATTCTACTCCAAATTTACATCTTGGTTGTATGTTTTCAAAAATATATTTAAGTAACCCATCTTCTCCTGCTTGAGCATAATAATTAAATTGATGTTTTTTTAATTCTGATAAATCATACCATTTTTTAGTCATTTTGAATATTCCTCTCAGCTTGTTTTAAATCTTCTTCACTATGAATGTTAGTACAATCATCTAACATACTACCAACTCTTCTACTCATTGTTCCATCTTTAACATATTGAGATTTTGTAATTCTGATTGAACCATTTCTTGTTCCTTTAGAATCTACTGTAAATAAATCATCATAAGTATTGTCTACAAAATAATCTAACATATCATCTATGTTGTTTGTTCTATCTGGATGGTCGGGTTGTAAAGCAACCATATGTGTACTTCTATCTTTTATAAAATTATGTCCATGATTATGAAATTGATTCTGAAATATATCAACATATACATCTGCTACCTCAGCATCTCTTAACAAATGTTCTGGCCTTCCATAAACTCTAACACCATCATAATTCTCACATATTTTTTCTACTTCTTTTGATTCAGTAGATACAATAATATCTTTTATGTATTTTGATTTTTTAGCATAATCTAAAGTGTGTTCTAAAAGTGTTTTTCCATTTATAACTTTTAAATTCTTTTTAGTTAATCTCGTTGAATCCGTTTTAGCTGGTATTATAGCTGTAACCCATAAACTTTCGTGTTTCATTTTAATTCCTTTAATTTACTGATTGACCACATATAAGCTTTCTGTTGTCCTTCCCAAGTCATACCACCAACATGTGGTGTTACTATTATATTCAATCCTTTTTTAACTCCATTGAGTATTGGACTGTTATGTCTATTTCCATATTCATCTTCAATTACATCTGTGGCATAACCTTTTAGATTACCATTTTTCAAAGATTCTATAATATCCCCTTCATTTACAATCTCTCCACGAGAGGTATTAACAATATACGAATTCTTTTTCAATTTTCCAAGAACTTTTTTATTAATCATATATTTTGTTTCATCATTAGCATGAACATGTAATGAAAGTATATCTGAATTTTCTACTATATAATCGAATGTGTTACCACCTTTTATAACATATGGGTCGTATTTAAGAACATTCATACCAAACGCTTTACAATATTTAATCATCATTTTACCCAGTCTACCACAACCTATGATACCAATAGTTTTACCTTGTAATTGGTGACCCATAAACATATCATAATCCCAACCACCTACTTTTACATCATCAAAACTACTTGGTATATTTCTCACTAGTGAAGACATCAATCCAAATGCCAATTCAGATGTTGAAGGTAATTGATTCAGTAACTTCATATCATTTTTATGAGACATTACTTTAATCCCTTTTGATTTACAATAATCAACATCAATGTGATTCAAACCAGTACTAGCTGTTAATATAGTTCCATTGAAATTTTTTAAAATATATTCGTCTAATTTATAATTCTGTTTGTTTGGATTACAAAACAATACATCATATTTACTAATATCTATAAAATCAAAGTCAACATCATTTCGTATATCGGGTTTATAATCCACCTCACCAAATGTTTCAAGGTATTCATATATTCCATCTAAATGCTTAATTGGTGTTAAACATAGTATTTTCATTTACTATTAACTCCTCTTCATATGTTTTAACTTTATTAACTTTAACTGTAAATATACCCAACTCAAACTCACCCTCTTCAAGTTCTTCATCATTAGCAAGTATTTGTGAGAATTGTGTTATATAACTAAATTGTTCTTGATTTAAATCTTTAACATCAAATTCAATAATTATATCATTTGTTTGATTATTCATTTTAGAATTTATTTTTTCTCTTAAATCAGAATATGTGTTTGGTTGCTCTTCTTCAATATAACCACTTATCATTGGACTGTCTACATAAATACTAGAGCACCAAGGCTCTAACTCTCTTAATGAATCGTGAGTGCAGTTATGTACCACAAATCCAATATCATATTTAGGTGGAACTATTGGTTTTAATAAATTATTATGTAAGACTGTCGTTCCCCACTTTCTGAAAAACTCTCTTGTTGAATTATTCATCAGTTTCTGCCATTCCTCTGACTTTTGATTATGGTCTTGTGTTAACTTTCCATGCTGAAATTGTCCACCACGAGCTGTCAGGTGATATACAAAACTTTGCCAAGATTGTATTAATTCAAACCCACCTATTGATAATCTATTGAATACATCAGAATCTTCACGAGCAGATGCAAATCGAGGGTCGTGTCCTCCTATTGAAATGAAGTCATCTTTATACATCATCCACGGTGCGAAACAACCATTAGTAGTTTTATCTTTAAATTCAACTTTAGCATCTTCTACATACTTATCAAAGTCCTCTTCCAACCAACCTTCTTCTACATCTTTTTCAGGCCACATTCCAAAGTCTCTGATAATCTTTTCCCCATGTTCTGGATGTAGTGGTGGTTCTATTCTTGTAGCACACACTACTTTCTTTTTATCAAGGTATTTAAATGCTTCTAAATCAGCATTTTTACCCAACATCATATCTGCGTGGAATATCATAAAGATATCTGTAGTAGATTCATCAATACACTTATCATAAGCTCTACCAATACCATATAAATTATCAGTATCATTTACTATGTATCTTAAATTATATTTGTCTTTAACTGATTCTAACCACTCAACAGTTCCATCATTATCAGCATCAACGAATACAATTATGTCGTGGTCATCTCTATAAGAGTTTTTTCTGATTGAAGGTATACAAGCTTCAAGATACCTACGGTTGTTTTTACTCGGTATACAAAATGTTATTTTATCCATTTTAATTTCTCCAATTATAGATTGATAATTTATATTTACTTTTGTTAATAAAGAATTAGGATTACAAACTGTCAAAAATATTCCATTGTTTTTTAAACACTTGTTTGTAAAAATATTAATTAATTTGTGAATACCTAAATAATCTTTATCCTTTGTTCCTTGACAAGTATTATGAACACCATCTTGGTCTTTCATATTTTCAAAGGCACTTAATCTAGCTTTTAATTTCTCACCACCATTACCAACACTTTTAGCTGAGTATGGAGCATCATCATAATCGTCTTGGAACTTCCCCTCATCATTTAAATCCACACCCAATAATCTAATATCAGTATATCCAAGTAAAACTGCTATTTGTATAGTTGAAAATAATTGTCCTCTACTTTTGTTAATGAAATGTTCATTTGGCATAAGACTGCCATATGGTTGATTAAAATGATTAAAAATATCAACAGACCAATATGTAGCCAACTTACCAATATCATCAGTATGAGTTTTCCAAATCTTTTCAACATCTCCCTCAAAATAATCAAAATGATTTACATGCGTTTTATAAAAAGTAGAATCTGTAAAAAAGTTATTATGATATTCATCTAATGAGTGATTCAAAATAAAAACACTATCTGAACACTTCTCTTGAGCTAACTTAAACATATCAACATCACTTGTCTCAAAGTAATCATTAGCCAAATAACTTAAATCATAAAAAGTAGGTTTATGTTCATGTACATACCAGTGATTAAAACCAATACTATCGTGTTTCTCTATCTCCCCCCACTCTTGTTTAGATATATCTAAAATTGATTTACCTGAACCAAGTATGTATATTCTATTCGATGTTTTTTTCTTTTTTAATTCGTTTAGTGATATTTGCATTATTTTCTTCCTATAAAATATACATTACTACACAATAAATCATTAAGTGTTAGTGTTGGATGTATCGTTCTAGCTGAATCTAATGTGGAATCATCTATCACATTAAGTAGATTGAAATCAGGAGCACTCATAAAGTTAACCAATTCAAAACCAACATCATTAATGTATTTTACTAAATCATTTTGTGTCATTCTATTTAAATTTTTTGTAAAGAAATTATAACTTAACTCAGCATATTTTGGTGGACAATTTTCAGGAACTATTGTTTCAACATATTTTTTGAAATCCTCATCTGTCAATAAAGTATGAGCAAATGGAAAATCTAATGTACACATACTATGTCCACCCGATATACAGAAGAATGGATTATATTGACTAAACACTATTCCACCTGGTTTTAAAGCTTTATAAATTCTAACTAAAGCTTCTTTTGGATTCATTATGTGTTCAAAAGTTTCCCAACTAAAAATTATATCAAATTCATTTTCATAATCCATTTCAAATACTGAAACATCTTTAAATGATATTTTTGATTGGTTTAAATGTGGATGTAATTTTCTAATGTTATTTCTTTTAGTTTCTAATACTTTTGAAGCATCTACACTTTCATTATTAGTTGATTGATTTACATAATATTCAGGTATGTCAATACCAACAGCTTCACCAGCTCCTAACTCCATAGCTCCAAAACATTGAAGTCCTAAATAACAACCTACATCCATAATTTTTTTATTCTGTATAGGTATCCCACACTTAGCTAATATTTGTGTTCCATTTCTTATATCATTTTTTAAATTATTAATTTTATCCATTGATATTTCATCATTTGAATTATCAAAATCTTTGTATGCATTTCTCCAATTAGCTTTAACTTGTTCTCTAAACCCTTGAACTATCGGTAACGCTACACCATTTGATAAAATAAATTCATTATTCATATTATATCCTATCCTTAAATTTGTTTAATTCTAATTCAAAATTCTCATTTGATTTTTTTCTGAGTCCTTCTTTGAAAGTTCTACCTTTATTTTCAAATGACTTATCTGCTAAAAACTTATCGTAAGGATTATAATTATACAAAGTATATTTATTATTCTCTATACAAATTGTTCCCTCTAAAATATATTGAGTGACATCATATCCTTTTTGTTTCATCATATTAGCACCTATCATTACAAATGTATCATCCAATCCATAAGAACCTAATGATTCGGGTATGTTTATAAACTTTAATAATTTTTTAGAAAATACATTAAACCAACCACCACCAAATTTAACATTATTAATTGTTCTGAATTTAATTTTCTCTTCAACTAAATTATCAAACACAAGTTTATGAACACTATATGGGTCTACAGTTTTAAAAAACTCGTGATTGTGATTTATGTATTTTTCATTAACCAAATCAGTCCAAGAATCATCCCACAACTTAACAGTCTCTGGTGAAATTATATTGTAATCAGTATCTATTTGATTTAATAATTGTGTTAAAGAAACAAGTGTCATATGTGAAAAAAATACATCTAAATCTAAATACATTAGATAATCATAATCCAAACCATCATTAATACTATTTCTTCTTTTATCATTTATGCCTAAACACTTATCTGAATTTTCTATTTGAAATATATTTTTATGAGTCCATTCACTGTGTAACTTATTAATGTTGTTAAACTTCTCTATGAAAAATTCTTTTGGTATTTGACTATTTTTCCAATCAACAAAAGTTTCATTTAAATTTAAACTTGCATCTAAAACTATCTCAATTTGATTTTCAACAAAAAAATAACTTTCCTTAAATGAATTACACAATCTTTCAAATTGGTCTATCTCTCTTGGTAATACATGAACCACAACTTGTAATGTTTTCATTATTTATTCTCCAACAAATTATTTACAAATGATTTAAATTCTGTTTTATCCAATTCAAGTATTTCGTGTCTATGAATTACATCGTAATTAACTCTATCAAATTCATTAGCTACACTAAATATAAAATCATAACCCAAGTTTTGTAAAAGACTTACATCATTCTGACACCAATGTAAATGTTCTTGTCCAAATGGAAATGCAAAGGTATTTATATTTTTACCAATTATGTATTCTAATATTTCTCTTGACTCTTCTGATTCTTTTACTTTATCTTCTATTGATAAATTTCTAAAATTTGGATGTGATAATGTATGATTACCAATTACAAAATTTTCTGATAAAGATTTCAATTCACTTGAGTTCGCATATATTGAACTTGTATTAGCTTCAATTACTTCATCCCATCCCATATCTGAAACATATTTACTTAAACTTTCAGCGAGTATCTTTGAATAATTATCTTTAGCCCATATATCAATATCTTTAACTGATTGAAATGGTTGATTAATTAATTTTAATAAATTAGGAAATTGGTAATCAAACTCAGTTATAAATTTGACTAAATGATTATTATCATGTAAATACATTAATTGTGATAACCAAAATACTTTATCATTATCAATCATACCACCATTAATAAACCATATTCCATCTAAATTATACTTACTTAAAATATCAGCACCATAGTTAATAACATCTTTATAACCATCATCAAATGTAACTAACACTCTATCCGAAACATCCTCATTATTTTTTATGGCGTCATTCCATTCATCAAATGTTATTGGTGCATAATCTTCTTTTAGTATTTTCATATGTTCATCAAATAATTTTGGTTTAACATTTATATTGTAGTTTTCAATAAATTTAGTGTCTTCTGGACTTACTTGATGATACAATAATATTATTGGATTATTTCCACTCATTGATTAATTGAACTCCTTTGTCTAAATTATTTTTGTTTAATAAATAGTTTTCTATTTGTTTAGAAACATATTCATTATTTAATTTTGATTCACACTCTTCTGTATATTCTTTTGAAAAATATGTTTTACCCTCTGACAAGTCTTGATTGACAACATCATTTTTTCCACTCAAAACTTCTTCCATAGCTTTAGGAACTATATCATATGATAGCTTTGTCAAAGAATATTCTATATGTCGATAAGACCAATCAGTTTGTAAATCAGGTTTAGCCTGATACAAAATAGGACCTGTATCTAAATTCCTATCCAACTTATGAATTGTAACTCCAATCCACTCTGGCTTTTCGTGTAACAAAGGCCATCTGACTGTATGTGTTCCTTTATATGTTGGTGACAATCCCCAATGAATATTTATACCACCATACTTAGCCATACTTATAATCTCTGTTCCTATTCTTTCAGGACCATGTGATATTATTATATCAACATTCATCTCTTTGATTTGTCTTTTTAATTCTTCATCTTTATTCAATCTACCTTTTGGAACTTTAAAATGTACTACATCTGATGGATTGTCAACATAAATATTATCATACACTTCACCCAAAACATCTTCAGCTATATTGTTACCACTATTTTTAAATTCAGGTTTTGATTTAATATCTTTTATCTCAACAAACCCGTCACCTTCAGGACCACCGCTCTGTTGAATGATACCAATCGGTTGATACTTACTAACAAAATTGTTTGTGAATCCAACAGTGGCTGGATTAGAACCTATAATCATTAAGATTCTGTGTTTCATTTAGACATAAACTCCTCAAATTCTCTGGCTGATTTAACCAGTTGTCTTAACTCATTTGGCTCCATACTACCTTGATGGTCAGGCCCATGCATTTTTTTACTTAATGTAAAATGTTTTTCTATTATTTTAGCACCCCTAGCTACAGCAATTAGTGGAGCGTTCATACCAATCGTGTGGTCACTAAAACCTGAATACTTATCTTTAAAATCTATTTTATCAAAATCTACATCTTCAGGCATTGTTGGATATTTTGCTACACAATATAAGAAATCAACTTTACCTTTTGATTTGATATGCGTTGGTAGTGGTGCTGTCGGATTAGCATCTTTCCACATACCCAAAGAAACAATCATATCTTTTCCTGTTTCACCTACAGCATCAAATAAGTCTTGTTGTCCAATACATCTACTTGCTATTTTATATCTTTTCATACCCAACTTTTCAGCCCATTCTACACCTTGTAGATTAAAAACTGATGACATAAATTCAATTCCTACTTTATCACAATGATCTCTTAACATCTCAGCTTTATTATAATCAATTCTAGCTCTCATACACTCAGCAAACCAAAAAAACTCTGGACCAAAATACTCACTTATGTCAAAGAATTGAAACTTAGCTATATCAGCACCAGCCCTATGAGCTTCATCAATTAAACATTTTGCCATTTCCATATTACCATTATGGTTTAAACCAATTTCTGCAATTATTGTTGTTTTCATAACTCTCCTATTTTATTAATATCTTCTATTGTATGAACATCAATCCAATCTGTCATAACTACTCCGTTGTAACAAACCTTACCTTTTATGTCTCTAACTTTACGCTTGATAACTTGAATAGCCCCATTATTTATCATTGTAGAATCAATTGTATGAACATCAAGTAAATCATTATCAATTAACATATCTATACACTCATCTATTTTTTCTGATGTCATTTGTGGTGAATTAGCTTGTAGTATCACAATTATATCTTCATCATCTAAACCACCCAGTTCATCTTCAGTATGATTAATAACTGGTTGTGTCCAAACTTTGTCACCAGCTAAATGTTCAGGTCTCTCTATTACTTGTATATTTCTTTTTTTAGCTATATCAATGACTTCATCAAAATCAGTATTTATATATAAGTTTTCTTTACTTATATATTTACTTTTCAAAGCTGCATTAATTGTGTATTCTATCAAAGGAATATTATTTAATAAATAAACATTTTTGTGTTTTAATCTTTTAGAACCTTTTCTAGCGGGTATAACCGTTATTATTCTCATTTTTCTGCAAATATTACTATACTATTGTCACCTGTGTATTCTGCTAAAGCTATTTTAAATCCAATCTTTTCAATCAAACTATCTATATCTAATAAATTAGCTGATTCTTTAAGTAATGGTTGCCACATTTCTGTGTTCCCATCAATTTTTGTTTTTTTCAATTTAAATGTATGAACATGTGGTGTTCCGCCCATCCAATTTCCAGTGTTAGCTATCCACCTTTTACATGAGTAAGCTGGAAGATTTAAAGCTAAGATACCATCTTCTGTTAAATTATCATACATTTGTTTTAAAATTTCTTCTAAATTTGGTATGTGTTCTAGAGTATGTGATGAAAAAATAAAATCTATATCATATTCAACTTCATCTAATGATTTGTATTTTACTTTTCTATTATAAAAATCTTTGTCTTCTAAATCTACAATATCTAAATGTTCTGATATTGGTCTTTGAGAACCACCAAAATCAATACCTTTTAAATTTTTATTAAAAATTAAATCTGTAAAAGTTTCTCTATATGTAAATAAACCTTTCCATCTCCAACCACCAAGTTTATTAACTAACTGAAAATGTCTAAAATTATAATTATTTGTTTTTGGTTCAGCATCATATAAAAAATTATTAAAGTCGTTTTGTGTTCCATTATAGTACGACAACATTTCACTTACATAAGTATGTGATAATAAATAGTCTTTATCAATTTGAAACATTAATCTCTACCCCCATGTGTCATTGAACTCTCGTGTTTAAAATATCTATATAATGGTATATTTATATATTCTAATTTAAATTCTTTTTTAAATCTTTCAATCATATCTATATCTTCATTTATTCTAAGAGTTTGATTCCAATAACCTAAATACTCTAATAAATCTGTCCTATAAAGAATACCACAAGCCAATGTTTCATCTTTTTGAGATTTAGTATTTAAAATATCTTCATTAAAATTTACTTCTTGATAATCACAAGCAACAGCGTGTGAATTATTGAAACTAGCCCAAAGATATAAACACTTCAAAAAATCATTGTGGACATAATCATCAGCATCAACTCTAACAATATATTTACCAAGAGCTTGTTTAGAAGCTGTTGTACTCGAATACCCAACTCCCATATTAGATTTGTTAAATATCAAATTAATCTTATCATGATTTTCATATTCTAATAAAATATTTCTCGAATTATCCGAAGAGTAATCATCAATTATAATTATTTCATAATCATCAAAACTTTGATTTAACAATGAACGAATACATCTTCTTAACCATTTTTCATAATTAAAATTTGTAACTATTACTGATATTTTCAATTATATCCCCTCATAAAATAAATTTTGTTTTACTTGTCTATCTATTGTTTTAGGATGGTAGAATGAGAATTGTTCTTCTGCTGGAAGAAATGTATGTTCTTTATATCCTGTTAATACTTCATGCACTTTATTCTTCCACATAATGTTTGGTCTGTTTCTCCAAATTCTACCTTGATAATCAGGAAAGTTTACCCAACCTTTTTCGTTCACTTGCCATCTCCATTTATCAATATGTTCTTGTGTGATACCATCAACTGTATTTACTCGTGGCACCCAATATAAATCTATTGTTGGGTTTGATTCTAATATGGATTTAATATTTTTCATTAATTGTTTATGTGGTAACTCATCAGCATCTATATTAATAATATAGTCATTTTTGCACATACGAGTCAAGTAATTTTTTTGTCCAGCATAATCTTTTAATAAATGTCTTTGTTCAAAAGTCATTTCATGCATAGATGTCATCACATCTAATATCTCTATTGTCTTTGGATTGTCTGAAAAATCATCAAGAATTACTATCTCGTCTTCTTCGTCTTTGTGTTGTACTAAAAACTCAAGTAATTTTTGTAGTGACTCGTCTTCATTGTGAGTCAATATACTATAACTAATTTTCATTATTTGTATTTTTTCCTTTAAGTTTTTCTTTTTCTTCTTTAATCATTTTTTGATATTTTGGTGAGAATATTCTAATTGGTTCTAAGTAAACAGCACTTTTTTTAGCTGTCCTATAGTCATAAGTTCTATATTGTCCTAATATTTTTAAATTTCTAGACAATATTTTCCATGTTCTTTGTTTTGCACCAATAATATCATTTACAAGAAATTTTCTGTCTATACTTAATTTAAATATATTATTTTGAGCATCTACTATATCAAATGAACCTACCCGTTCTAATATAGATATTTCTTTTTGAGTTAACCGTAAATCAATCATGTTTGACTCTTCAAATTTAACACCAATTAATTGTCTTTTTCTAGTTCCATCTTTTAATGTAGTATTTATTTTTGGATTTAAAACTAATATTGAGTGAGTACGAATTTTATCACCATGTATTGATTTATACCGAAATGATATAATATCACCCGGTGTTACTCTATTCCAACTATATGGTTGTTTTTTATTTGCTGCCATTATTTACTTTTAGTTTTCATAAGCTCATTAATATAAGACATACCATTAAGAAATTTATCATAAATTTCAGGATTCTCTGTGTCTATTTTTTTATCATAAAACTTTCCTGGAATGCTTGGGTTTGGATATTTTTTTCTTTCCTCTTCAGGTATTTCAACCATTGGTGCGAAAGCCCATTTCATTTCTTTTTTGATATTTACAGGATACAACATACCAATTGGTAATGTTATAACACTTGGTATCCATATATTACCATTTTTTTCTACAGCCCATTTTTTCATATCTTCACCAAGTTTTTGAAAGTATTCGTTTGTTTCTTTTGTACCTGTATATTTAGTTGAAGTTGTGTAACCACAATTAATACACTGCATTACTTGAGTATCTTCTGTTCCAGCTACATGAAGTGATTTTTCCTCACATAAAAAACAGTTACTTATTAAGTCTTTCATACACTTACCTCTTTTTTTAATTTTTTCAGTTTTGGTAACTTTATTTTTGGTGGTTCTGAATCATTAACTTTTTTTAACTTTGGTAAATTCAATCCAACTTGAGTTGGAACTTTATCTACAAAAGGTTTAATTATTTCATCAAGTTTTTCTGTCATTTTATTTAATGTAAATTTATTTTTATTTACTTTCATTAGATTTAAAGCTTTTTTCTTTATTTCATTATGATTTTCAAAAGTATAATTCAATGCTTTATAAGTTTGTGTTTCATTTACATTAAACCATTGTGATTCAGGAATAATTATGTCTTTCCACACTTGGGATTTTGGAACTTGAACTAATTCACCACCCAATAACATTGAATCTGTTTGACTGAGAAAGTCCAATTGTCCACTCCAAGCACTAGCGATTACAGGTAACCCAGTCATAGTAGCTTCAAGTAATGGTCTTCCAAATCCCTCACCGTGTGTTAATGAAATCATAGATTTTACTTTTGGATGATTATATAATTTATTTATTTCTTCATTTTCTAAATCACCATGTAATAAATAAATATTTGGTAGTTTCCAATCTGATGGGAATTTTGATTTTATATGATTAATTTTTCTTTTACAATCTTCTTTATCCATAACGGAATATGTAGCACCATTTGTTTTTAATATCAATGCTGGTTGTTTTTTCTTATTAGCAAATGATTCATAAAATACTTTAACTAATTTACTAATGTCTTTTCTATCTTCACCATAATCACCTTTAGTCCATTGTCCTAAAAATAGAAAACAAAAATCTTCTTTTATATCATCTACTAAATCTAAACTAGCATTTTCAATTGGTTTATAGATATCTTCATCAGCACCTTCAAATAAAACTTTCATTGGTTTTTCTAATTTGACTTCTCCAACTTTTTGTTGTGAACCATCAGGTAAATTTTGAACTTGTTCATATATAGCTTGGGTAAATCCAATCTTAGAGTGTTCTGATGGAACTATGATTAAATCCATTTTGTTACAGCCCTCTATCCATTTATTAGAAACTGCTGTTGTTTCTATTCCAGCTGTTATACCAATATTTACTTTTCCCCATGTTTCAAATTCATTAGGTATTCTGATATCCACATATACATCAGGTTGTCTTTCCATTTGTGGTTGAGGTAGAATACAATCTATAATTTTTTTATCTACTGAGTTATTTTCGTCTAATGCATTTCTTGGACATTCACCCCAGGGTACATCCATTATCTTAATATCATATTTATCATGTTCTATTAATGATGTAACTAAATCTCTAGCGTGAGCTCCATACCCACTTCTTGATGTTACAGGTGCACATACTAACATTAATTTTTTCATTAAATAACCTCCATTGTATATCGTTCTCTTGGTTTCCATTTCTTAAATGTAGTATCAATGTTTTTGATAAATGATTCTGACATAGCTTTACCAGTCATTCTACCATCACCTAAAACAAATTGTCTTCCTAATTCACCACATCTTTCTCTTTCTTCAGGTTTTGTTTTATACCACTCTAAAAGTGCTTCACCCGCATCCTCATATTGACATCTATCGTCAAATATGTATGGTGTTTGTGGTGAACCAGCTAATGAGATATTAGATGGAAATACAGGTTTAACCCATTCACCGTGATTTTTATATTGTCCTCTATGATTAGAACCTAATTCAACATAATCATCGGCGGTTAAATACTCACCTTTTTCATTTTTGAATCCACATTGGTCTTGTAATCCACCAGTTACATTAACTACGATAACTCCACCCGTATGTAACATCTCACAACTACCTAATCCGAATCCTTCATTTGAAGCCATATTGATATAAACATCACAAGAGTTAAATATAAAATTCATCTCTTCATCTGAAAAAGCACCATTTGGGTGATTATCGTGTGTGAATATTACTGGATAGTCAGGTAAAAGTGTTTGACAAACAGTCCTCATATCAGTTCCGTTTTCTTCAACTGGTGCTGAGTGAAATACAAATACACATTCTTTTCTTTGTTCAGGTGTAAGTTTGTCCATCATATGTTTGTAAGCCATAGCTACATCACCTGGTGATTTTCTTCTGATGTTACGATTTAGATAAAGTATTTTATATTTGTATTTATCCAATCCCATTGTTTGTTCAAATTCTCTAAATTTAGTATCACCCTTATCTTCCATTTTGAATATTCTTTTGTCAGTAATTCCATGTGGTACATATTGTGTTTGCCAATCTTCATAACCATATTTAGATAATATTCTTTTATTAATACCATAAGTTTGTTTTGATATTGCCATTAACAAATCTGAACTTCTGTAATAATTTGTATTATATAATGGGTCTGGTAAATCATCCCAAATATTATAATACATAATAGGAATGTTTTTTCTAATTTCGTGTTCCATATTATATAACCAAATCCAAAATCTTGGGTCTGTGAAATGTACAATAGCATCAGGTTTTTCCATTTCTAATATTTGTCTCAATACTTGAGGATTACCATAACCTGATACTGGATATATTTTAAGATATGGATTTTTAATACCAAGTTCTGTTTTAGCCGCTTGACTCATATCTATTATTTTACCTTCTTCAGGATGTTTTACAGCTCCACCCAATTGAATCCAATCATATTTATGTAATGTTCCCATCACAAATTCTTTTGATTGGGTTGCTATTCCGGAATGCATTCTCAAGTCGTCTGACAAGAGTAGAATTTTCTTTTTTGACATAACCTATTTTCTCCTATTTAAAAGTTGCTTCCACTTACAATTAAATTATCATAAGTTTCAATTTCTTCTCTGTATTTTTCATCTGTTAAAAATCTATCTACTGAACGATTTGTTAATTTTTGTAAAGTCATTTTTGTATTGACAGTGTTCAGTTTAAATCTTTGATATAGTTCTTCTATTATTTTAACAGAGGTTAATTTAGTATTTTTCATAATTGTTCTCCATTGATATATTCATATATATAAATATATACAAATATAAAAAAACTATGAAATAATTATTCTTTTTTTATCAAACTTTTTTGCATATTCTAAAACATTTTTTGTTCCATTAGCTTCTACCCCATCTGGAATAAAGGCTGCAATAAAATCAGATGTTCCAGCTATAATCTTGTTTCTTGCAAAAAAGTTTTTCATACTAAAGTCTTTACCATATCTTGATTCAGGCATTGTACAATATAAATTATGTACTTCGTGAAATGGTGGATACTCTTCGTATTGTAATCCCAATTCTAATGCATATTTTTTAGCATATCTATCAGCACCAGTCTTACAACCACCACTTACTATTATAGTATTATTACCATATTGTTGTTTTAACTTAAAAACAAAGTCTTTAATTTTCTTTTTGTTCTCATATCTTCTACTCCCTACAATAGCTACTTTCATTTTACTCCTTGATTACAATATTCTGTTTGATTAAATTCACAAAATCTACAAGCTTTCTTACTTGGTGTTGGGACTATATTTTCATGAATTCTTTCACCTTTTTCATTAAATGCTAAATCTAAAAACAGGTCCAATCTCTTAGCCACCTTATTCATACTCACAGTGCCACTTGCTGGAGAAAACTTCTGAACTCTCTTTTGTGGAAACATAGCTTCTTCCCATAGTTTTCTTTTTACTATAAAGTATTCTACTTCTATTTTATCAATCGGATGATTGTATTGTTTAGAATAGAATTGTTTATATAATAATAATTGTTGTGTTTTATTCTCATCTTTTTTCATCCACTTGTTCCAACCACGAGTAGATGTTTTTATGTCATATATTTTTAATGTATTTGTCATTTCATCTAATATAACTATATCAAGATAACCAACCATTTTAATATTCTTTTTTAATTCTACATCAATTGGAACTTCACAACCTATAAGTTTATATCCTCTTTTACTAAAATAATCAGCTCTTCTTTTTTTAACAAAATCTAATATCTCTACACCATCTTGAAAGAACTCTCTTAATTCCTCTAATGTACAAGGGTTTTTACCATAAGCTTCTTTGTCTATTTGAAATTGTTCCATCATCTTGTCGTGTAACCTTTGTTCAAGATTTAGTTTATTTGCATTCTTCACACTATCGTGATACATAACTTCTAACCAAGTTTGTATAACTTCGTGCATCGCTGTTCCGAATAATAAATGTATACTTGGTTCTTGCATAGCCAAATCATCTATATATTTTAACTTCCAATGAAGAGGACATTCTGAAAACATTGATAATTGACTATATGATATTCTACCCATAAATTTTAACCGCCAATTCATTAATTAAAACTTTAGTTGCTTCTTTTGTTTTTTCATCCATTGATTTATAAACTTTATCCAATTCATTTTTATCGGATAATTCTTTTAATCTTTTTATAAACATTTCTGTTTTATTCATTATTTAATCCTAATTTTAATTTTATAAACGATACAATTTCACCAGCGATGTTTTTCTTTGTAAACATTTCCATACCTTCAAAACCTGGATTTGAATTAACTTCACATATTTTATATCCACCATTTTGAAATAATAAATCCACACCAGCAATGTCTAAATTAAGTGCTTTAGATGACTCTGATGATAACCATTCTATTTGTTCATTCACCTCATATGGAAACCCCTCACCACCACGAGATAAATTAGCTCTAAAATCATCATCGGTAGCTTGTCTCATCATACAACCAACTACTTTGTTATTTACTACAAATACTCGTAAATCTTTTCCCCAAGTATCTTTGATAAATTCTTGTAAGATTATGTCGTATGATTTTTTAGTTAATTCAGCCATTGTGACTAATTGATTTAATTGTTTTTTATCCTCACATAAAAACACACCTCTACCATAACTACCACTAATCTTTTTTACAATGACAGGAAACCCAATGTTTTTTTCTACAAAGTCAATATCAATTGGATGTCTTAATAACATTGTGTTTGGTATATCTAAATTTGATTGTGCTAAGATTTGATGTGTGTATAATTTATCCTTTACATTATCAATAGCGTCTGATGTATTAATTACAGGTACTCCCATTCTTTCAAAGTGTCTAATAACAGCTTTTATATAATAAGTTGTTCCACTACCAGTTCTTGGAAATACAAATTTAGGTAAATCACTTGGTTCACCATTTACCAATATAGATTGTCGATTCTCTTTATTAACAAATATATCAACAGTCGTTGGGTCTACCAATTGAACATCAATATCTTGTTTCTGAAATTCTTCAATCAATCTATTGGTTTCATATGATTCCCAAAATTTATCTTTGACTAACATCCAACCAAATCTATTCATAAAACTTCTCCTTTGATTCTACTTCAATCTTCTGTATCTCTGGATAGAATTGATAAGCATCCTTTGGATATGGTTTAGCTTCATGTATCAATGTATTCATTATCTTTTTCTTATCCTTTTTACTACATAACAGATATAAGTATCTGTGTTTTTCTGGTTCTTCTTTTCTCCAAAATGTATGTCCGATTCTTTTCTTTAACTTTTCTAAATTATGAGAACCAAACTTTGTCGTAACATTTCGTGAGTGCATCCAAGTACCATCTTCTGTAAGTCGTATAGCGTAGTTAGGCATTAATCTTATACTATTACCTTGATATACCCAATTGGTTGCTTGATAAATAATACCCAAGTGTCCTTGTTCTGGATCTGAATAGGATACCAATACTTTTATATCACTAGCGTTTTCCTTTAACCAATTGAATGTTTTGGATAGAACCACACTTTCTGTATTCTTTCCGTAATCATCAAATATAAATAACCTTGTTAATTCTAATACTTCTTCTTCTTTTAATTCAGGTGAGATAGATTTAGGAGCACTTCTTCCAACAGGATAACCATAGATAGCTACACCAGCCAACTTTTCATCTTTCTCATCAAAGAATGTATGTTCGTTATCTGTTTCATAAAAGATACCTAAAGCGTAACGACAACTTGTCCATTTATGACTGTAGTGATTCTTTACAATCATATCTTTGGCTATCTTCTTTGATATTTCTCTTATGGTTATTTTACTTGGATTGACTGACATCAAAGTTTTCTCTTAATACATTTAAGTTATCCTCCGCTTGAGATAAACTATCTGTCCATTTCTTTACTTCGGTTAGTAAATCTGTGTGTTCCCCAATTGCTGTAGCATCATTGAATAATAAATCCAAATGAGCCAATGCTTCTGTTTTTTGTGCTTGGTAACTATCAATAGCTGCCATTAATAATTTATTCATTACTTTCCCCATTTTCCATTTTTTACTATCGTAGCCATAATACCATAATTAGATACATCCAAATATGCATCTTCCAATGGTTCATCTACAGCTGAATCTTTATTCCCCATTAACAAAGTTTTTAGTCTTTGTATTTTATCATTCATTCTAAACCACAATCCAGTTAAAGATAATTTAATCTCATCATCTGTTGATAACTGTGTTCCAACTGAAATATTACCAGGACCATAATCGTGTTGTTTTCTACAAAACAATTCATATTGTTCTCTTTGTAATCTTTTAAACTCCATTGTCATCTCTGGCCATTCTTTTTCCATTTGTTCTACAATCGGATGCGTATTTGTTAATTCTCTTTCTTTTATTTTCATTTCAATAACCTTTTTATTGTTTTTTCATTCATTCCATATTTTTCTAATATTTCAATCAATTCATCTTTATGAATTAA